>FLNU01000532.1_pt1 | contig 59043 bp, 37 predicted proteins | sample 1140361 | NCBI WGS metagenome assembly FLNU01 (sample SAMEA3878206, study PRJEB12797) | bioreactor metagenome | biome: Moose rumen | place: Sweden | collected 2011-10 | reverse complement strand
CAACTAAACTGCGCGTAACCCATTGCAAGTCAGTGGGTTACGCGCAAAATAATAAGAAGGGGTAGAAAAATTGTAGACATTTTTTTCTGGGCTTTGGAAAGCGCAGAAGGAAAAAATGACTGTTCAAAAAAAAATTAATACTTCACATGCGTACAACATTCTACCGTATACGGTCCCTAAGTTGCTGGAGAAAACATCTTATTAAAATTGATGCACAAAATCGGACAAACATGCTGTAGAGCATAAAAACAGCCCTGCTCCGTATGAGGTCCAGGGCTTCCAGTCGGTGTCTTAAAGAATAGGAATGGTACAGGAACTGGAACTGCACCGATTGGATTATCCAAGGCGAAGACGTTGGAAGTCTTTGCCCATATCGTTCACGAATGTTTGGATTTTCTCCAGTTGTGAGGCAGAAATATAGGTGTTACCCTTCTTGTACTGGCGCATCAACGAACCGTTAATGCCAATCATCTTGGCAAAGGCAGTCACGTTGATAAAGGAATAGTACTCGAAGAATGAAGAGAGATCGAACTTGAAGGTCGGAGTTTCCTGGAGCATGGCAGGAAACTCATCGCCATGTGCCTGACAGACTTCCTTCATCTCGTCCACGCTGTTGAAGAAGTCATCCTTGGCCTCTGGAATGCTAACTTATCTATTTGCTTCTTTTGTATATAATGCAGGTCAGCGGTCCAGCCGCGGTCCTTGCGGACGAGAGACGGGGCACGCCCACAACCCCCTTCAGTTGACTTTGTCTTCCTCAGTCACGACTCGGCAATGCTTAAACGTGGTTCGGCATTGCTCTCGCTGTTCCTTCAGTTCCCCCGTTATCGGGGGACAGAAACTACGAGCAATAGGGCCCTCGACTCTCGACCCTCGACTCTCGACCCTCGACTCTCGACCCTCGACTCTTGACTCTTGACAGGGGGCTGACACCCCCGACTATGGTCTTTTGGCCCCTTCGGGGCTGTCAGTCTTCGAGAATTTTCTTGACTTCACCCTCGACTTTAGTCAGTTTGGTCTTGCAGAAGGCAATGAGTTGTTTGGCTTCCTTCAGTTGGGTGGTGAGGGTGTCGATGTCGAGGCTTCCATCATTGATTTTGGCGACGATGGTCTCGAGGCGTTGCATGGCCTCGGTGTATGTCATGTTTTTCTTATCCATGGGAATTGTTCGATTATGATGTTTGTTGTTAGCGTACTGAGAAAGTTCTCATTATCTCATGGTCTTATTTTTCAAACTCTCAACACTGACGGACTGGAGGGTTCCGTCGGCCAGTGTGGTGGTGAGGACGGTGTCTGGTGGCACTTCAGAGGCTCGGGTGACGACCTTTCCGTTAGCACGTGTGATGCTGTAGCCAAGTCGGAGCAGGCGTTCGGGACTGGCGCTGTCTATCTGTGCCGTGGCCAGGTCGAGTTTGGAGCGTGACTTCTGGAGGGCAAAACGTGTGGCCGTGGCAAGTGCCGTGTGGAGGGTGGTGAGGGAAGTCTGAAGGGTTGTGAGTCTGGCGCGTGAGGCAGTGGAGAGTGAAGCGTAAAGCGTGGAGAGCGTCGTGTGGAGCATGAAGAGGTTGGACTGAATCTGACGGCAGAGTTGGTCGGCCATGGCTTCGAGGTGGTCAAGTTCTGTCTTCTGATGCTGCAAGATAAACTCGGCTGCTGCCGTGGGCGTCTTCACACGGGTGTGGCTGACGAGGTCGATGACGGTGTCGTCGCGTTCGTGGCCGATGCCGGTGATGACAGGCAGGGGGAATTGTGCCACGTTCTCGGCCAGTGCCAGCGTATCGAATCCTGACAGGTCGGTGGCCGACCCACCTCCGCGGATGATGACGACCGCGTCCCACTGGTCTTGCTGTCGGGCAATCTGGTTGAGTGCACTGATGACTGTGGCTTCAACGGCTTCTCCCTGCATGGTGGCAGGGAAGAGGCGGGTGAGGAAGCGGAGCCGGTAGGGATTGGCCTCGAGTTGGCGGCTGAAGTCTTCGTAGCCGGCAGCCGTGGCCGACGAGATGACGGCTATGCGTTGCAGTAGTCTGGGCAGTGCCAGTTCCTTGTTCATGTTGAGCACGCCTTCACGCTCGAGTTGTAACAGGATTTCGCGCCGTCGGCGTGCCAGGTCACCCAGTGTGTAGGTGGGGTCGATATCGACGATGTTGAGCGACAGCCCGTAGGCCTCGTGGAAGGTCACCCTGACCTTGACAAGCACCTGCATGCCCGCCTTCAGTTGCTGACCGGTGGCGTTTTCGAAGTGGGGACGCAGGATGTTCCAGGTGTTGGCCCACACCTGGCCGCGAGCCTTGGCAACGAGGGTGTTGCCTTGCTCTTCCTTTTGGACAAACTCGACGTAGCAGTGGCCGCGACTCTCGCGCACTTCGCTCAGTTCGGCCTGAAGCCAGTAGGTCTGGTTGAAGTTGGAGTCAATGGTGCGGCGCACCAGCCTGTTCAATTCAAAGAGTGTGATGCGGTTCATTTGCTGAAGTCGGGAATACCATAGCCAAATACGTTGTCGGGATGCTCGACATTATTGCCCATCCGTCGGACGGCCTCCATGACTTGCAGGGCCGTAAGTTGGGGATGAGCCTGCCAGTAGCAGGCCACCATGCCGCACAGGATGGGCGAGGCAAAGGAAGTGCCGTTGGCAGTGGTGAGTTTGCCGCGCCTACTGAGCACGGTGCAGTCCTGTCCCATGGCCATGACATCGGGTTTGATGCGTCCGTCAGCCGTGTTGCCGAGCGAGGAGAAGTTGGTGTTGATGCCTTCTGCGTTGACGGCACCGACGGTCAGCACGTCGTCGGCATCTGCTGGGATGCTGATGAGTTTCCATGGCTTGCTGGCCTCGTTTCCGGCAGAGTTGCAGAGCACCATACCTTTCCTGGCCATGAGGGACGCTGAGTGGGAACAGAGTCGCTGGTGGCCGTCCATCTCATGGTAGCGCACGTTGTCGTCAGCGTTGTCGTATTTGGAGTAGCCGAGCGAGGTGTTGACCAGGTCGGCTCCGATACTGTCTGCAAACTCGATGGCAGCCGCCCAGTTGTCTTCCTCCACCATCTGTTCGGAGTAGCCGTCTTCGCTGCGCAACAGCCAGAAACTGGCCTCGGGTGCGGTCCCGACAAAGCAGCCAGGCGTGTTGGCTGCCATGCAGGAGAGTACCATCATGCCATGACTTTCCTCGGCGTAGATGTCAGTTCCCGATTCGGCAAAATCGCGCGTGCCGAGAATCTTGGCTGTCTGCAACATGGGAATGATGTCGGCATTGTAGAAACCTCCGTCGATGATGGCAATGGTCATGCCCTGTCCACGGAAACCTTGCTGGTGCAGATGCTGTCCATGCAGCAGGTCGATTTGGGTGAAGCCATGCCCGTAGACGGAGTCAGTATCGTAGGTCGTCTCCTCAGTCTTGCCTTCGTCATCGTTCATGCCGATGAATTCCTGTATGTAGGCTGTAGCAATGGCGATGGAGTCTACCTCTCCGGTGTTGCCTTCGGGGTGTTTGGCACAGAAGAAATCTTCGAAGATATTGGATATTTTGCTTTTGGTGACGGCAGGATCTTCGCTGATGAGTGCAATGCGGTCGGTGGTATCGCGTTCTGCCGGTTTTGTGTAAGTGGCCACGCGGCGTAGAGCCGTGACGAAAGATTTTCTCAGGAGACTCTGGGCCAGGGTTGTGTCGGTGGTTTCGACCAGTACCGTGTTGTTCCACTTGCTGGTGGAACAGATGTGCAGGCCTGTGGCTGCAATTTGCTGCAAGTAGACAGGGCTGACGGGCAGGTCGGTCTTGTCCAGTTTGAGGTGTTGACGCTTGCGCCGTTCGATGGACTTCTGCGACAGGAACTGTTCGGGATGGCGAAGAGAGTAGTTGCTGCCCTTTTTGTCCTTGAGCGTGATGCGGTATTTGTAGGAAGGTGTGAAGTCTTTCTTTTGTGCATGACAATGAGTGATGCAGCAGAAGACGCTGATTGTCAGAATGGTTAGGATTCTATTCATAAGATTGTAAAAAAGAGGACAATTATAGGTTACAGTCGAATTTTGGGTTGTTTGCCCTGTAGGGCATAGCAGAAGGTGTCGTAGTTGGTGTCAAGGTAACTCAGTTCGTATGGTTGGATGTTGAGAGGCAGTACGACAGTGATTTCATGCAATCCGAAATAAGCCTTGAGAATGCTGGCCATGTTGAGTGCTTGGTCGTTGCCTTTCCTGATGAAATGTCGGCAACAGTTGAGTGCCAGGTTACGCTTCTCCGGGATGTGTTTGAGGGTCTTAAAGAGCATGAACCTGGCCGCTGGCGTATCGGTCTGAATCAGGGTGCGCACTTGTTCGCGTTCGTCGTTGAAGCGGAAATGCAGGAAGAATTGTGCTATCTGCTCGGGTGTGGTGAGACTGGGCAGAAGCATGCTGATGATTTTCCTGGCATGCAGAGGACTGACCATGCTGGTTACGGCCCGGGCTTGAACCGTGTCAAGATTGAGCGGTTCACGCTTCATGATGGCTGGCAAGGCCAGGATGCAAGTGATGAAAGACTGTGGGCGGTAGGCCAACAGTTGGGCGTATGTCTGCCAGAATGCTTCTTGTGACAAATTCGGCAGGATGTCGTTGCGGAGGGCGACTTCGGCACGTCGGAACTCGGAGTGGGTCAGACTGTCGAGGATGCGGTAGAGTTCCTCCCAATGTTGTTTGTAGGTGGCCTGTTGCAACTGTTCTTGTCGGTTGGTCATCGTGTGAGCGAGAATTTCAGAGCCACACCAAAGTCGGCTGTGACGGTGGGGTAGGATGATGTGGATACTAATGGCACGTTCTTCTGCCAGTCCATGAATCCGCTCATGGTGAGCAGGCGTGAGAATGTGTAGTCGGCAGTCATGGACAGTTTGTAGGCAGTAGAACCGTTGGTTGCTGTCGTGATGAGTGTCTGAATGTTGCGGTTGAGGGAGTTCTGCATGCGGTAGGAGAAGTCGGCACGCAGGTTGAGGTCGTGGCTCACACCTCGGGCCGATGTGCGGCTGCTGTTCTGTGCGGCTCCCTTCTTCGTGTCTTCTTCGCCTTTGGCATTATTCTTTGCGCTCTTCTTGTTTTTCTTGCTCTTCTGTGGATTTTGGATGTTTTTGGCACCGAACAGATTGATGTCTTTAATCTTGTAGCCAAATCCCACGACAATGTCGTCGGAGAAGTTCTCGGTGAGGGCCACGGATGTCATGGATAGGTTGAGCACACGTGTCTTCTTGAATTCCAACTTCGTGGTGAGTCCGCTATTGAATGTCATGTCCACACCCAGCAACGGTGCAAAAGACTCGTTGATGCTGACGGTAGACACATTGTACATGCTGCTTGGGACAGGATTGCCACTGGTCACGTCTGTGATGAATCCTATGTCGCCCATGAAGGAGATGAAGTTGGTGTAGGAGTTGTAGGCACCGACGGCATAGACGCTCTTGTAGGCATGGTTGACGTTGAAACTCTTGAACTTGTCTGCAAACCAAGGCAATTTCGACAGGCCACTGTACGTAATTTTCCAGTTGGGCATGAGGTGTGAAAGGGCAGGGAAGATGTCGAGTGAATGGCTGTTGGCATTTCCTCCGCAATAGGCCGACAGGAAGGCTGGTATGAGTACATCTGCTGAATAGGCATCGATTCCGCCGTTTTCAGGGTCGTACTTCTTTCCTGCCCATTCCCCTCCCGTTCCAGCCGGATAGGTGGCCGAGGTGTATTGGTTCTCAACGCGCGAGAGGATGATGGGGATATTGGCGATGAACTTGTCGAAAGACTTGCTGTGATAGTTGTTGTTGATGTCTCCGGACCCGCCAAAGGCTGACGAAGCCGAGATAATGGTCATGTTGAAACTGCCGCTCTGTGTGGTGGGCATACCTTGGAACATGAACTGTATGCTGCGTGCCTTGTTTATCGTTCGCGCCGCATTCAGGTCGATTTTCAAGTCACGGACCGGTTCCAACGTCATACGCAACTGCAAGTCCTCCATGGCACTTGAAGTGGCAGGTGTTGTGATAGAGGAATCGTTCTGCATCAGCCATCCATTGCGTGCTGCCTTGTCGATATATCCGTCGCCAATGCCACCGAAAGCAAAGTCGAGACCTGGCGAAAGCATGCCGTGAAGTCGCTTTTGTCCGAAGGCATTACCGATTTCAGTGCTGAATCCTGGCAAGGTCAGGGCGTAGGTGTTCTTGTAGGTGGCACTGGCATTGCGGACCATCATGAGTGCACGTGCCAGCACTTGCGAACCTTTGTACCATCCTTTTTCCTCAAGTTTGGGCTTGGGGGTAACAAACACTTTCACTTGTGCCGTATCGTGATTGAGAATCTTGATGGTGTTGGCATCGACTTTCTTGAATTTCAAGTCGAAGTTCTTGCCTTCCTTTGTGGCTCTCACCTTGATTCGTTTCGTGTTCTGTCCATGCTTGACTTCCGTTGCGGAAGAATCGTTCAGGGTCACTTCCTGTGAGAAAGTCTTTGAGTTTTTCTTTTTACTATCACCTTTCTCGTTGCCGGTTTGTGAGTCGCCTTTCTCTGGACCGCCCTGCGCATCTCCCTTGCCGCCTTTGCCTCCGGCATTCCCCTTAGCGGGTGACTTGGCCGTTCGCGAATTGTTTCGGTTGTTGGCCGTGTTCCGGTTGTTGCTTCCTGAGAACCGCTTTTCAGCCTCGTCCAGAAATTTCCATTTTTTGTACAGCGTCTGTAGGTTGATTTTACCGTTCAGGGTGATGATGCGCTGCGATGTGGCAGTATGTCCCAGAGAAGTGCCGTCTTCCAGTTCTGTGCCACGTGTCCAGCCATAGTTTGAATTGTATGAGCCGTCAAGATTTACCCAGTCGAGTGCTGGTATCTTGTTGAGTGGGACTTGGTAGGAACCATTGAAGGACGATGCGTAGTTGAGCGGTCGTCCCATTGACATGATACTGTGCTTGACAGAGTCTTTCCATGCTTCGTACTGGTCGGGGTAGAGGTCTTTGTTGATAACGACATTGGGCTCTTCTATCTCGGCATGGGTGGCAGAAGTCCAAGTGAGTTTGAGCGACTTGAAAATGTCCCATCTCAGCGAGAGTTCCCTGTTCCATAGGAATTGCTCAGAGAAGTTGACAGGCAGTCTCGTGCCGGCATCGAGGTCGCGCTCCTGCAGTTCGTAGTAACTGCGTATGATGTCGGTGTTGAAAGAGATGTTTTGTGGCAGGTAGTTCAGGTTTTGTGCCTTGACGATATCGAGCCACTTTGATTTGCCCTTCAGATTCTTGAAAGGCTCCCAGGTCTTGTATTTCGGCGTATAGTTGTAAGACAGGTTGCCTCGCCAGTTCTCGTCGTTTTCATACTCAATGATTTCGCCCTCCTTTGTCCGCTTGCTGTGTGAATAACTGAAGGAGAAGTTGGCAGGGTCGTATGGCATCGGTTTCCGGCTCGTATAGTTGGACTTCCAGTTCGACAAAGAGAAATTCTTGTTTTTTGTCAGCGTCTCAGTCATGGAACTCAGTGAATCGCGTTCGTGCGAATTGGCAGTTTCGTTGAGTGCGTCTTTCAGCAGCATGTCGGTGTCGAACGGATTGTATTTCGGTGAAATCTTCTGCCAACTGTAGGAATAATAAAGCGGCAACTGCATCTTCCATTTCTCAGGGAAGAACTTGCCCAGTTCAAAGTTGCTGGTCACACTCCATTCGAACTGATTGTCATCGCGGCGTGAAGATACTCCCTGCTCCAGGCCGCCGAAGCCAGCCGTTTCGGTATGTCCGGTCACATTCAGACTGCCCAGGTCAGACAGTTGGACGTTCATGTTTCCTTGAGCGGCCCAACCGCCCTCGTTGTTGTAGTCCTGCAGGCGCAGTTCGTTGACCCATACTTCGACCGAGTTAGTACGGCGACCGTTGTTCCGGATACCAATCATCATCGTCTTGATTTCGCCCAAAGAGGGGTTCCCCATGATGCTCACCTTGTTGTTGGGGCGGTTGGGGTCGTAGTCGTAGAACAGTTGGGTATAGGTGGCTTCCCCCAGTGCCCTTGATTTGTTGCGTTGATGCTTTACGTTGGTGAAGACGTCCAAGTCAATATCCAGCATGTTTTCCTCGGGCCACACAGCCTTGCATCCTTGCGACGTGAACGTGTCGTAGTGGCCGGGAGAAGTCAGTCGGAGAGGTATCTCATACTCGTAATAGTTGCTCTTGTTGTCCGAACCCAGGCGGAAGAAGACACTCATTTGGTTGTCGCCCAGTTCTGTGTCACCCTCCATGGCGTTGGCATGCACAAACATTTGCAGGTGCTTGTAGTGGCGTAGGTCAAGATTCAGCGTCTTGTAGACACCACGGGCATCGCCAGTTGCCAGGTCCTCAGCGATGATGGACAACGCCTGTTCGTTTTCCTGGGTAAGTTGTGGCTCATTCGGGTCGGAAACACGGGAAATGCCTGGAGGTAGGACATAATTGACAGGCGTCTTGTCGTTATTCTCCTCAATATTGACCGAGGCCGTGCGCAGTTTTCCCGTCACACTGGGTCTCTCGCCCGTGTACAAAGCCTGCGTGTAGGTACGCCATTCCCCTCGCACCAGGTCGAGGGAAGCAAAGCGCAGCACAATAGGTTCCTGAAAATTTGTGAGGAACATACGCATGAAGCGGATGCTCGAGAAGTCATTGATGCTGCCCACCTTTTTCTCATAGTCATCAACAGGAATACGGAACTGATACCAAGTCACCTCCTCGTCATTACCATTGCGCAGGTGTGCCTTGTACTTTCGCTCGTCAACAATGAAGTTACGTCCCACATGCAGGTCACTGGGACGAATCGAAACCCTGTATTGGAAGAAATTCTCATATTCGTTCATGGTGTAGTCCTGGTTCACATCCTCCACGTCGGGCGTTGTCTTGTAGGCCGTGGAATAACTTTCACCACTCTCACTCGAGTTAGGAGAGTTGCCTTCAGGACCGTTGATGTGTTTGTAGCGGTCAAGGATTGAAGTCTGCTGCGCATCGAAGTCCGAGCCACGGAAGTAGTGGTAGTCATCGCCAGCAGGGTCGTTGTACAGGGAGTCGTAAACCTCGGTTGCCACCTTGTTACGCATCTCCGCCAAGTAGTCGCTATAGATGCCGTAGGAACGTTCCTCCGCGTCCGACAGACCATTCAGTCCCACGTCCTGGCGTTGCCTGGCCCCACTTTCCGTCGAGAACGAATAGACGACACTTTTCTCAGTAGGCACACGTCCCCATGCCGTTTCCATGTAGTTGCCCGTATTGGCCACGGGCATCCCGCTCTCATAAAACTTCTTTCCGTCCTTCAGCACGTCTTCGCTCACGTCGCCGAGGTTGATGTAGAAGTCTCCCCCCGTTGGCAGGTTGTCCTTCGAGTAGATAAACGGGTCAAGCATCCAGAACTCGATGTATTGCACATTCGCCGTCTCAAAGTCGCTTGTGTCAATCTTCCTCATCATGCCGCCCCACCGTTTTTCCGGATTGCTCAGGCGACCACGGCTGTCCACGTCCGTGTCGAGATTATAGGGACCACGCTCCGTTGGGTAATACGCAAGGTTCAGCACAGACAGCGTGTTGCTTTCCCCTTGATTCGTATCCTTGTTCGGATAGACCTCGCGCACAAAGACCTCGCGCACATAGTGGTTGGACAGTTGGTTGAGGTCGCCCTTGATGTGGCCGGGCGTCAGCGAAGAACTGCGGCGAGTGAAGAGAGGATCGATGTTGTACCAGGCCAGCAGAGCGCGGTTGTAGCCATACCTCACATCATTGCCCAGCGTCCCATACTGTAGGTTGCTGGGCGTTGAGGCCAGCACCCATTGCTGCGGCTGACTCATGCTAATGGCTGTCTTCGTCTGTTCAAAGTTGTCAATGTACGATGCATGTCCCTGCGTACCGCTGGGCTGACCGGCAACGAGTTGAGCAAACTCTGCCGACAGCGAAATGCTGGATGGCTGAGTTACGTCAATCAGAGGAATCTTGTCCAACAGACTCGTCAGCCATTGCGACTGCTGCTTCCAGTTCAGGTTCAAGCCCCAGATTGTGTTGTTCAATGGTTCCTCACCCATGGCGACCTTGCTGGTCAGCGGCTTCTCCGTCAGTCGCATGAACGTACCGCCCAGTTGCAAATTCTTTGTGAAGTCGTAACTCCAGTTCAACCCCAGCATGGTCTTTCGCATCGTCGAGTATTCCGACTGGTCCTCAAGACTCACGTTCACGTTGGTGCCGGCATCGATGATGCTCTGGTTTAGAATCCGGACGACCCCCCGTCCATAGTCCACCTCGTAGTCCGTGCCCTCCGTCAGGGTTACACCACCCGCCGTCACCACCACACTCCCCTGCGGAATACTACCCGCGCCCAGGTCAATCTCACTGCCCGACGAAGCCTTGTATTCCCCCACCAGCGAAAACTTGTTCCTCTCAGAAATTTGTTTGGCCACCACCTTTGTTGAGTCGTACAAAGCATCGTAGCAGTATCTGTCGGCAATCTCGTTATTGCCAATCTGTTGGCGCAGCCAGTCGCCGAATGGCTCCACAACGGGGAAGATAATGCGTCCCGTCTGGCTCACGACCGTGTAACCCTCAATAAAGTCGAACTTTCCGTTCGGATTCGTCTTGTTGTTGTTGTCAAGACGGTCCAGGTTCATCATCCTCAGCAACGTCGTCTGCTTCCATCCCTCCTCGGGCAGGTAACTCAGGTTCACACCCGTCGTGTCACTCAGGTACTTGATGTCCAACTTGAACTTCTCCCGTTGCACCGACTGCGCGTTGAGCGAGTAGACATTCTTCATCATCAAGTCCCAGTTCCCCATCCGAGGCGAGTTGCTCGTGTTCTTTAACAACTTTACAAAAAGCGCCTTGTCGCCGTCCTTCACGTCAGCCGAGAACTCACCCACCTGATAGGTCTGCCCACCGTACGTATATTCATAGGCCACAGCCAAAATCTGATTAGGCTGCAATGCCGACTTCAGCGACACATAGCCCAGATACTTGTTCAGCGAATACTCCGACGACGAGAGCAAACGGGCGTTCTCCACCTTCTCATAGTCCACGCCACCCGACATCACCCCGTCCAGCACCGACGACGTCTGGTTCATGTTGCGGGCATCCGCATAGAAACTCACCAGTTGGGCATACAGGTTGTTCGAAGCATTCTGAGGCAGTGCCGTACCCGTCACCATCCATTCAGGACTGCTGATTTTCGTACCCTCGGCCAAGTCCGTAAGAGCGACGATGTTGCGGGTGTTTTCCGTGTGGCCCGAGTTGTTCGTCACCCAAATCTCAATGCGGTTGATGGTCACCCCACTCGTGATGTTCGGCAGCGTCGAACAAGCCTTGTCGTACGAGTCGCGGAAATAGTGGCCCAGGAAAAAGTGGCGGTTCTCGTCGTAGTCGTACGCCTGGATGTCGAACAGCGACAACTGGCTACCACCCTGCGACGACACACTCTTCGACTTCGATTTCTTTTGGCTCACCACCGTCTGCAGGTTCAACTTGCCAAACTGCAAGTCCGTGCGGATGCCAAAGAGCGACGAAGCACCCGTCACCAGCGAGTTGTTCGAAGGGAAAGTAATGTTTCCCGCCTCAATCAGCCTCACTATCTCGTCCTCCTTCCCCTCATACTGCAACTTCAAGTTCTTCGAATCGAAGTCGAACGTAGCGTCCGTATTGTAGTTGATGTTGAAGTCCATCTTGTCACCCACCTTCGCATTTACAGACAGATTGATCTTCTCGTCGAAGTCAAAACTCTTGATTGTGCGGTTCCGCTCCGACAGCGACGGATTGTCCGTAAACTTGTAGTTGTAGCCGAACTTCAGTTCAGCCGAACCCTGCGTCTTCACCTGCACACCGCCAGGACCGAAAATCTTCTCTGCAGGACCCAGGTCGAACTTCATGTTCGAGAAGTCAAACTTCTCCCTCCCCTTCCTCACGAACAGCGAGTCGTTGCGTTCACGGAAATAACGGTCCAACTCCCTCCGTTCCGTCCATCGCAAGTACTCCTGCGGAGTCATCAGGTAGGGAGCACTCAGGAAACCGTCGCCCAGTTTCGCACCCACGCGGTACCAGCCACTCCGCTCGTCATAGTCGCCGGCCTCCACGCTAAGGTTCTCCGGGTCCTCAAGGTCCAGCGCATAGTCAATAGGACGCTCGTCCCTTGGATAGTCCGTCTTCCTCACCCTCACGCGTACCGTTGTGTCGACAGGCACGACAACCGCCGCCCCTCCCTTGCTACCACGGAGCACAGGAACATTGAAAGGGTGACCCCCCACCACAGGCGAGGTCACAACGACCAAAACGAGGACAACGATATAGATTTTATAACGCGCACGCATACTATTTAAAAATAACGGCACATTTATATAAATATTGTATGCGAGATTGCTGCTTCCCCTGTAATTATGAAAATCAGCAGAACTACCCTTTCCGGGTGGGTTGCGTATAGTGCACCACCATTCGGAGCATTCGCAGACAGTCACCGACAACACGCTCTACAGGGTCGGCTCACGAGACAAGTCGTCCGAAAAGGTTAGAGATAATGCGGACGGGGAGGTCTTTGGACGAGCCAAAGCACTTCGCGATAACCGCGCTCCCAGGGTCCCTTGACTCTCGACCCTTGACTTCTGAGACGGGGCACGCCCCACACCCCCCCTCCCTCGGTTCCCCCGTTATCGGGGGACAGAAACTACAAGCAATGAGGACTTCAAATTTTAAATTTAAATTTTCAAACTTTAAATTTCAAACTTATATTTCTCATTTCCACAAGTATTTCCAATGCCTGGGCGATGGTTTGGACTGACGTGATGAGGAGGGAGCGTTTGCTTCCTTCTTCGCGCAATTTGCAGTCGTGGGGATGGTGGGTTGCGTAGTGGATGACATGGAGGAAGGCGTTGCTCTGGTAGTAGGGGTGGTCGTCGCCTTCGACGAGGTAGCAGGCCATTCGCTGGCGTTTGAGTATGAGTCGCACGATGCCCAATCGTGCTGCCGTCCACTTTAGGGGCATGATGTTGAGCAGTTCTTCGGCTTCGGGGGGTGGGGGCCCGAAACGGTCGACCAGTTCTTTGCGGAGGGTCTCCAACTGGTGTGGACGTGTCAGGTTGTCTAATCGGCGATATAGGTTCATGCGTTCGGAACTGGATGGAACGTACGATTCTGAAAAATAGGCTCCTATGTCGCTTTCTATGGTGACTTCTCCTACCCCCTCCGAGGGTGGGGAACTCCAGTTTCCCTGGGGTGGAGTGGTGTCTTCCTTTTTTCCGGTGGGGTCGGGTGTGGTACTCAGTTCCTGCATGGCTTCGGCCAGTATTTTCTGATAGGCTTCATATCCCAAATCGGCGATGAATCCGCTTTGTTCGGGTCCGAGCAGGTTGCCGGCTCCGCGGATGTCAAGGTCTTGCATGGCGATGTTGATGCCGCTGCCCAGGTCAGAGTGGTTTTCGATGGCCTGGAGTCGGCGACGTGCGTCGTCGGGCAGGTCGGAAAGTGGGGGACAGAGCAGGTAGCAGAAGGCTTTCTTGTTACTGCGTCCCACGCGTCCGCGCATTTGGTGCAGGTCGCTGAGTCCGTAGTTGTGTGCGGAGTTGATGATGATGGTGTTGGCGTTGGGCACGTCGATACCGTTTTCGACGATGGTGGTGGAGATCATGACGTCGTAGTCGTAGTTGATGAAGCCCAGCATGTTTTTCTCCAGTTCCTTCGGGTCCATTCGTCCGTGTCCTACACATACTCGTGCGTCGGGGACGTTTCGTCTGATCATAGTCTCGAGTTCGGGCAGGTTACTGATTTTGTTGTTCACGAGGTACACTTGTCCGTTGCGTGACATTTCGAAGTTGATGGCCTCGGCAATGATGTCGGAGGAAAAGGGGTGGATTTCGGTTTGGATGGGGTAGCGGTTGGGGGGTGGTGTCTGCAAGACACTCATGTCTCGTGCTCCCATGAGTGAGAACTGTAGGGTGCGGGGTATGGGGGTGGCGGTCATGGTAAGGGTGTCTACGTTCACCTTGATTTGCCTAAGTTTCTCTTTTACGGCCACGCCGAATTTCTGTTCTTCGTCAATGATGAGCAGTCCGAGGTCTTTGAACCTGACATTCTTGCCGATGATTTTGTGGGTGCCGATGAGGATGTCAATCCGTCCGTTTTCGAGGTCTTGCAGCAGTTGTTTCTCTTCTTTCGGAGTGCGTGCCCTTGACAGGTAGTCAATGCGCACGGGCAGGTCCTTCATGCGTGAGGTGAAGGTCTGGTAGTGCTGGTAGGCCAGTAGGGTGGTGGGCACGAGCAGGGCGGTCTGCTTGCCGTCGACGGCTGCTTTGAAGGCTGCCCTCACGGCGATTTCAGTCTTGCCGAATCCCACGTCACCACAGATGAGTCGGTCCATGGGCTGTGGGCGCTGCATGTCGGCCTTGACGTCGGCGGTGGCTCGCAGTTGGTCGGGTGTGTCTTCGTAAAGGAAGGAGGCTTCCAGTTCGTGTTGCAGGTAACTGTCGGGCGAGAATGCAAATCCATGTTGCTTCATGCGCTCGGCATAGAGGCGGATGAGGTCGCGTGCGATGTCCTTCATCTTGGACTTCACGCGGTCTTTCATGCGTTCCCAGGCTCCGGAGCCCAACTTGTTGATACGGGGTGCCTCGCCTTCCTTACCTTTGTATTTTGAGATTTTGTGCAGGGCGTGGATACTGACGTAGACGATATCTTCGTTCTGGTAAATGAGTTTTATCATTTCTTGGTAGCCACGCCCACTGTCGCTGGGCACGTTGACCAGTCCGCCGAATCGCCCGATGCCATGGTCGATGTGCACGACGTAGTCGCCCAATTGGAATTGTTGCAACTCTTTGAGTGTAAGTGCCACCTTGCCGCGATGTACTCGGTCGCTCTTGAGGTTGTATTTGTGGAACCGGTCGAAGATTTGGTGGTCGGTGAAGAGGCAGATGCGCAGTGTGTGGTCGACAAATCCCTCGTGGATGGTGTGCCCGACGGGTGTAAAGCCGATGCCTTGGCCGCCTCGGAGGGTGGCGAAAATCTCCTGTAGTCGTTCAATCTGTTTGCGGCTGTCAGCCAGGATGTAGAGTCGGTAGCCGTCGGCCAGGTACTTTTCACAGGTCTGTTCGACGAGGTCGAAACTCTTGTGGAAAATGGGCTGTGGGGAGGTGCTGAAATGTATCTCTCCAGCACTGCTGGTCGGGTTGAGTTGGATGCACCGCAGTCGGGCGATAGCGGGGTCGAACACGTTGGGCGCGACGATGTGGGTACGGATGTCGAACTTGTCGTCTGCCGGCGGTACTTGCGTGGTGGCCTGGTTCTCGATTTCTGCCTGCGACGAAAGACCGTCTTGATAGGCTTGTGCCACGCGTTGGGAGATGTAGTGGGTGCTGCGTGTGACGAGCACGGTGTCTTCTGGCAGGAAGTCGAAGATGGGGATGAATGGTGAGCCAGAGCCCTGCATTGCTTCGTTGGGCACGATGTTCACCCTGTCGTAGGTCGATTCAGACAGTTGTGTCTGCACATCGAACGTGCGGATGGAGTCTACCTCGTCGCCGAAGAAGTCCAGTCGCACGGGTTGTTCTGATGCGTAGGAAAAAATGTCGACGATGCTTCCGCGCATGGCATACTGACCAGGCTCGTAGACATAGTCCACATGCAGGAACCCCAGTTGGTCGAGTCGGTCCTCCAACTGTCTGAAATCGAATGTGTCACCTTTGGCAACAGGCTGTGTGTTGGCGTCGAGTTGCTGTTTCGGAACGACCAACTCGGCCAGTGCCTCGGGATAGGTCACGATGAGCAGAGGCTCGTCGGTCAGTGCCGAGAGGGTGGTCAGCACCTCGGTGCGCAGAATCTCGTTGCCGCTGTCGCGTTGGTTGTACTTGATGGCTCGTCTATAACTGGAGGGGAAGAAGAGCACCCTGCGGTCGTCTGTCATCTGCATCAGGTCGTGGTAGAAGTAGCCAGCCTCGTCGCTGTCGTCGAGCACGAACAAGAGGGTGGGTAATTGGCTTCGACTCCGGCTGAGGGCGGCAAAATAAAGCGGTGTCGACGAACTGCAAAGTCCGTCGACCCGAATGTTTTTGTTCCGTTTCTTGCCCAAGGCGTCACCCAACTGTTTCAGAGCCGGATGGCCGCCCAGCAAGCGGAGTAATTGTTTGGAATCTAACAAGCCGCCGTTTGGCATGCACGAGCAAATAACTGCACGAAGAAGAGTGCATCGGCACTGGCATGAAAGGTCTTCTTCACATGCATGTTAACTACTTTCTTTACTTGACTCGTTGTGTTGAAGGGGTTCGGGGTAGAATTTGGCATAGGCAAGATTGTTTGGTTACGTCGGGAATATTCCCGTTTCTTTCTTTTTTACATTAATAACGCTACTTTCGTTTCATTAGTATGCGAGAAAGAAAAAAATGGGAAAAAATTAAGAGTCGAGAGTCGAGAGTTAAGAGTCGAGAGTCGAGAGTTCCTGGGAGCGCTTCGCGATAACCGCGTTCCCAGGGAGACGGGGCAAGCCCGCAACCCCCTTCGGTTTTTGAGACGGGGCACGCCCACGTCTCTACGAGCAATAGGACTCAAGACTCTCGACTCTTGACTCTTGACCCATGGCAAAAAGTAGAAAAAATGAGACGTATGCGTGTTGGTGTAAAAAAAAATATGTATCTTCGCAGTTGAGAGACCTGCCGCTGGTGACGGCAGAGGCCTGCAAACAAGAATGCTAACTAACTTTTCTGCCACACTGCTGACAGTTCTTGCGAACCGAGAGAGAACGGGGCACGTGAAAGTGGTGGGGCAGGTTGTAACATGAAGAGCAATGAAGAGTGACTGCATCGTCATCATCCCTACCTTCAACGAGAAGGAGAACATTGAAAATATTGTGAGGGCCGTTTTCGGCCTCGAGAAAGTGTTTCATATCCTGGTGGTCGACGACGGCTCGCCCGACGGCACGGCCCAAATTGTGAAACGGATGATGGAGAGTGAGTTCTCCGACCGTCTGTTTCTGATGGAGCGCAATGGTAAACTGGGACTGGGCACGGCCTACATCGCAGGTTTCAAGTGGGCACTGGAACATGCCTACGACTATGTGTTTGAGATGGATGCCGACTTCTCACACAATCCCGCAGATCTTCCACGGCTCTATGCCGCCTGTGCCGACGAGGGCTATGACCTGGCCATCGGCTCGCGCTACGTGAGCGGAGTGAACGTGGTCAACTGGCCCATGGGACGAGTGCTTATGTCGTATTTTGCATCGAAGTATGTACGTTTCATCACTGGCCTCAATATACACGACACGACAGCCGGCTTCAAGTGCTACCGACGCCAAGTGCTCGAGACAATCGAACTGGACTGTGTGCGCTTCAAGGGCTATGCCTTCCAGATAGAAATGAAGTACACCACCCACAAGTGTGGTTTCCGTATCAAGGAGGTGCCAGTTGTCTTTGTCAACCGTGTTAAGGGTACCTCGAAAATGTCGGGCGGCATATTCAGCGAAGCCATGTGGGGCGTCATGCGTCTGCGCTGGGACGGCTGGTTCAGGAAATATCCGAAAAGAGTCAAGAGTCGAGAGACGGGGCACGCCTGTACCCTCCCCCCGGTTTCCCGTTATCGGGGGACAGAAACTACAAGCAATGAGACCCTTGACTCTTGACACAACCTGGGAGCGCTTCGCGATAACCGCGTTCCCAGGGAGACGGGGCACGCCCACGTCTCTATGAGCAATGAGGATTCGTTCTCTAACCTCTAACCTCTAACCTTTAATTTTCAACTTCCCAGTGCTAAACCTGATAAACAATGCCACTATCGTCAACGAGGGACGCCAGTTCCTGGGAGCGGTAGTCATAGATGGCGACTTCATCGTCGACGTGCTGGAACAACCCGTAGCGAAGACGGTCCACTTCGACAACGTGGTCGATGCAACGGGACTCTATCTGTTGCCTGGTGTGATTGATGACCACGTACATTTCCGCGAGCCAGGCCTGACCTACAAGGCTGATATCGAAACCGAGAGCCGCACGGCTGCCGCCGGAGGCGTCACCTCCTTCATGGACATGCCCAACACCGTGCCGCAGACCACCACCCTGGAGCGGCTTGAGGAAAAACAGCAACTCGCCCAACAGAAGAGCCGCGTGAACTATAGTTTCTTCTTTGGTGCTACAGCCGAGAACATAGGTCTCCTGCCCGTACTCGACACCCACTGGGTGCCAGGAGTGAAACTGTACATGGGTAACTCGACCGGTGACATGATGGTGGGCGACGAGCGCACCGTGGAACAGATTTTCCGTCAGTCGCCCCTGCTCATCATGGCCCACTGCGAGGATGCTGCCATCATCAACCAGAACATTGCCCAGTTCCGCAAGCGATACAAGGGACAGAACGACTTCCCCGTTCGCTATCACTCGCGCATACGCAGTGCCGAGGCCTGCTTTGCCAGCACCCTGCGAGCCGTCACCCTGGCACGCCAGACAGATGCACGACTCCATGTGGCTCACGTCTCGACACAGCAAGAACTGGAACTCTTCAGCGACAACAAAAACATTGAGGAGAAGGACATCACTGCCGAAGTAGTCATCGCCCACCTTATGTTCTCGACCGAGGACTATGACCACCTGGGGGCCCGCATCAAGTGCAACCCGTCGGTCAAGACTCCTGAAGACAGAGAGGCACTGCGCGAAGCACTGGCTACAGGGGTCGTCGACCTGGTTGCCACAGATCATGCACCCCATCTGCTGAGAGAGAAAGAGGGTGGGGCACTCAAGGCCTTCTCAGGCATGCCCATGGTCCAGTTTGCCCTGGTCTCCATGTTGGAACTCTCCGACCAAGGCTATTTGTCTGTCGAACGTGTGGTCGATCTGATGTGTCATAATCCGGCACGTCTCTACCGAATCGACCGCCGAGGATTCGTGCGAAAAGGCTACTACGCAGACCTCGTGCTCGTCGACCCCACCGCCAACTGGCAGGTGTTGGCCGGACGCTACTACACCAAGTGTGGCTGGACTCCTATGGACGAGCGCACATTCAAGTGGCGCGTACGCCGCACCTTCGTCAACGGGAAAACCGTCTTCAGCGATGGAATCATCGTCGACGGAGTGCGCGGACAAGCCTTGAAATATCTGTAAAAATAAAAAATAAAAAGTAAAAAATTCGCTTCACGCTTCACTCTCCCTCCCTTTCGGGGAGAGTCGGGGAGGGGCTTCTTCACGCTTGAATAGACCCGCCGTGCTGCAACACTACGACATAACCGACCTGGTCGACTACATCAACTGGCACTACTTCTTCCATGCCTGGAAACTGCCTGCACAGATGGCAGCCGTGGCTCGACTTCACCACTGCGAGGCTTGCCGCCAGTCGTGGGTGTCTACCTTCAGCAGCGACCAACAAGAGCAGGCACACGTTGCTGTTGAATTGTATGATGACGCACGCCGCGCCCTCTCGCTCATGGCTGGACACACCCACATCGGAGCCATCGTACGACTCCTGTCTGCGTGGTCAGACGGCGACAACATCGTGGTGGACAATGACGGACAGTCCGTCGACCTGCCCATGTTACGCCAACAACGGCCCGACCACGACGGGTTTTGCTGGAGCATGGCCGACTTCATCCGTCCGCTCGAGACAGGACAGGTCGACCGCATCGGACTGTTTGCCACCTCTGTGGACAGTATGTTGACCGACGACCTCGTTGACCCGCTGCTCAGACAAACCCTGTGCGACCGGCTGGCAGAAGCCGCCGCCGAACGGCTGCACGAACAGGTGAGGAAGACCCTCTGGGGTTATGCACCCGACGAACACCTTACCATCGACCAGTTGCATCAGGAACATTTCCAAGGAATACGCCCCGCAGTGGGCTATCCCTCATTGCCCGATCTCTCCATCAACTTCCTGTTGGACAGTCTGCTCGATTTCTCCCAAATAGGCGTGACACTGACAGAAAGTGCTATGATGAAGCCACACGCATCCGTCAGTGGGCTGATGATAGCCCATCCTAAGAGCCACTACTTCAGCATAGGCCCCATTTCCGACGATCAACTGGCCGACTATGCCCGAAGGCGACAGATGGACGCCACCATGCTCCAAGGCTTTGTGATAAAAGAATGATTGTTAATTGTTCATTATTAATGTTATACCGAATCCTACTGCTGCTCTTCCTGTTGCTCATCGTCCCCGATGTGCACGTCTACTTCGTCTACGTGCGTCGCTGGACCGCCAAGTGGTGGCTGCGAGCCCTCACCCTGTTGCCCACAACCCTGCTGTTCCTCTACATGTTCTACGTACTGCGCCACGATGACATGCGAGTAGAACACCAGGCCGCCGTTGGCCGTTTCATGTTCATCCTCCTGCTCATCACCGTTCCACGCTTCCTCTTCACCATCTTCGACGTCGTAGGCTGGCTGATGAGTCAACTGCTGGGATTCATACGGAAACCCTTGGCCACACGCAATGGACCTCTGCGCCGCGTCTTTCGCATCGTGGCCATGACCGTCTCCATCTTCTCCGTCATCCTGCTCTGCTACGGCTACTTCGTAGGTCGCAACCGATACGTCGTACACCACCAGACATTTTACTTTCCCAACCTGCCCAAGCGTTTCGACGGCTATCGCATTGCCCATTTCTCCGACCTCCACATCGGAACCTTTAGCGATAACCACCAAGCAGACGTAAACACCCTAGTCGACCTCATCAACGCCCAGCAGTGCGATGCCATCATGTTCACTGGCGATTTGGTCAACTACGAGACACGCGAAACAGACGGCTACAAGCGAGTGCTCAGCCAACTCCAGGCACCCGACGGCGTCTTTGCCGTCATGGGCAACCACGATTATAGCATGTACATACCAGCAGAACAAGCCTTGCGCGAGGCCGACATACGCGACTTGCAACGACGCGAACGATCTTACGGCTGGACTCTGTTGCTCAACGAGAACCAGGTGCTGCATCGAGCCGGAGACAGCATCGCCGTCATCGGCAGCGAGAACGACGGACGAAAACCATTTCCCTCTCTGGGCAATCTGAACGCTGCCACCAAGGGGTTGAAAAACGTGATGAAGAAAAATAACCAAAAGCATGCTCCTCACACTTTTTCCATCCTCTTGACCCACGACCCCACACACTGGCGTCGCAACGTGCTGTCCGATACCCACATCGACCTCACCCTGTCAGGCCACACTCACGCCGGACAGTTCAAAATATTTGGCTGGTCGCCCGTCGCCTTCGTCTACGACGAGTGGAGCGGATCCTATACTGAAGGCCTTCACATCCTCAACGTCAGCGATGGCATCGGCCAAGTCATGTTCCCTTTCCGCTTCGGAGCCTGGCCCGAAGTCAACGTAATAACACTCAGGAAAATTGAAAATTAGATGTCACAGTTTTTTCACGTTTCACGCTTCACGCTTCACGCTTTTTACAAACTCTACAGTTTCTGCATTGCACTGCCACTCTTTCTCTTGGTCACCATCCTGACAGCCCTGGTCGTCATCACGGCTGCCTTCCTGGGCGATGCCAACTACATCGGATATTACGCCCCCAAATGGTGGTCGCGGTTCACCTGCTTCATCTTCCTGCTACCCGTCAAGACAGAAGGCACCGAACAAATAGAACCCCGACAGTCGTACATCTTCCTGGCCAACCATCAAGGCTATTTCGACATTTTCCTCATCTATGGCTATCTGGGACACAACTTCAAGTGGATGATGAAAGAGTACCTGCGTAAGATTCCATTCGTAGGTTATGCCTGCGAAAAGTCCAAACAAATCTATGTGGGCGACACACGGGCCAGCATGCAGAAAACCGTCATACAGGCACAAGAAACATTGCGCGGAGGCATGTCGATGGTCATCTTCCCCGAAGGTACACGCACCTACAGCGGCGAGATGGGTCCATTCAAGAAAGGCGCCTTTACCCTGGCCGGTGAGATAGGCCTGCCTATCGTGCCCATCACCATCAACGGCTCGTTCCACATCTTCAGCCGCAAGGCATGGAGCGTCACCTGGGGCCCCCTGAGCATGACCATCCATGCACCCATCACCCCCGAACAGCGGCGCGGCAAGCCCACCCGCGTCCTCATGCAGGAAGTCTACGACATCATTAACAAAGACCTCAAATAATAGTTTGATTATGAAAAAGAACATCGGCAATTACAACGCTGCATTCCCCACCCCCATCGTGGTCGTGGGAGCCATGGTAGATGGCAAGCCCAACTGGTTTGAAGTAGCCTGGATAGGCATTGGCGACAGAGACATCGTCACCCTTAGTGTCACACCCTCACACTACACCTGTCTCGGCATTAACGAGCACAAAGTGCTCTCCGTCGCCCTTACCAACGACAAGACGCTCCAACGGGCCGACTACGTCGGAATCGTCAGCGGCAAGAAAGTAGACAAGAGCAAGGTCTTCGATTGGACACCAGGCGAAATCGGTGCTCCCATCCCTACCGATGCGGACGTGGTCATGGAATGTGAACTCATCGACACATACACTGCGCACGGCATGCATCTGCTCATCTGCCGTGTCAAGAACACCTATGCCGAAGAGTCTGTCCTTGACGAAAAGGGCAAGATAGACTACGGCAAGTGCAAGCCCATCCTTTTCGAACCACGCTTCAACTATCTCCGCACTGGCGACCTCCTCGGTCCCTGCATCGAACCAGGAAAAGCCTACGGGAAGGAGGAATGAGGAATACCTTTTGATTTATATTTAATAGTAAAGAGGCCGCGGATATTTTTGTCCGCGGCCTCTTTATAATATTATAGAAAAGACAAATGTTAATTGTTTAAGAATACCACATTGACGGTATAACTGGAGATAACCCTGTTCCACGCATCAAGTATGTTTAAGGTAAAGTTGGGAGAGTGTAACTCTGCCCCAGTAGTTGACGTGATGTAAACTACATGATTTCCTCCAGAGTCACTGCCTTCATAAATGGAATAATAGTCAGACTGCAATGCACCATCGATGCTAAAATGTGGAACATTACCGTTAGCGTCGGTAATAGAGAGGAATCCCTGTGTTCCTTCCTGTACGCTAAACTTCAGATAGTTGTCATGTGCAGAGAGTGCAGATGTCGTTTGTCCTCGTGTATAAGAAAAACTGTAGTTGCCTGAGTGTTGATTGGCAGAGATGTATACAGTGTTGAATGGAGTCATATAGTTTGAACCTTCTTTGTTGTTTTCAGTGATTCGCAAAGCAATGGCGATACCTTCAACAGTGTCTAATCCTGACGCTGTTGTTGAAATAGTCAATTCTTCTCCATTTGCAGTAACTGAGTTAATGTTGAATTGGGCAGAATTGGCACGAGTCATTACTTCGCGTGCCACTAATTCAACAGCCATCTCGTTGCTGGCATATTTAGCGGCAATGACTGAAGCCATAGTAGATGGAGTGACAATATAAGTGATGTCTGCATTCCCTTGCTCGTCTACGGTCACCTGTCCATCAGCGTATTCCGGGACATAAACAATGCTTTGTACACGGTCGCGTACTTTTGCATATGCATCATATACCACAAGATTCATGGTTTCATTATTGGTCAGCGTAATGGTAACCATATCAATGTTGTTGGTCTCTACGTTTTTCACAATACTAACTTGGTCAATAACATTCGTTACGATATTCGTAATGTACGTGGAATTGCCCTCAAAATAGTTGTTAATGACATTAGTCAGGATGTCAATAGTAAAGATTGCAGTTATATTTTGTTGAACATAAGTGGTGATGATGTTTCTAACCATGTCTACGGTAATGATGTTCGTTATGTTCACGTCTACATAGTTCTTGATGGCAGTATATAGCAAATCACCGTCAATCACGACATTGAAGTTATTTTGCATGTATGCGTAAATGACTTCATAAAGTAAATTAGCATTGAAAATAGTTGTGGAGTTCTGATTTACATAATTGGAAATAATGTTGTAGATGGATTGTTCGCTAATGAATGTGGTTGCATGATTTTGTACATATTGTGAGATGATATTCTGTAACAATTGTTCATTAATGAGCGTATTGGCATTTTGATTGATATAGTTGGATACAATCTGGTAGAGCATTTCGTTGCTGATGAGCATATGGATATTCTCATTAACATAGTTAGAGACAACATTTTTCACTAATTCAGTGCTGATTACAGTTTCTGCATGTTCATTCACATAGTTGGTTATAATCACTTTCAACATATCAGCATCGATTAAGGTCGTAATGTTCGTCTGTATGTAAGTTGAAATCACTTGCTGTAGTAAGGCGTCATTGAAGATGGTAGTAGAATTCTGTTCTACATACGATATAATAATTTGACTGAGAATGTCATGGTTAATAAGAATAGAGGCGTTCTCCTCTATGAACTGCATGATAATCTGGGTGAGCAGTTCATTGTTAATGAGAGTAGAAGAGTTCTCAGTGATATACTTAGTTATGATTTGATTCAGGACTTCACTGGAGAAAATAGTCGAGATATTTGCTTCGACATAGTTCACAATTATCTTATTCAGCAATTCCGTGTTGAACAAGATGGCATAGTTCTGCTCAATGTATGTGGAAATAATCTGAAAGAGTATTTCATTATTGATAAGAGAATTAGCATTGAGGTTGATATAGTTATTTATAATTTGGTAAAGCACCTCATCGTTCACTACTACTTGTGCATAAACGTTAGTGTGTTCAAAATTAACACCGTCGGCAGCAATAAGCCATTCTTGGGTTTCAGCATCAAACTTCACCTTGGGGGTTACTCCAGGTTGACCGTCTCTTCCACTTGCACGAACGGGTTGGCCATCACTTCCCAGCAAGAGTTCACCATTGAGAGTCCAGTAATAAGCATCATCAATAAACTTTAAACCAATAACTGGTGCCATAGGAGTGATTCCATCTTTGCCATCCTTCCCGTCTACACCGTCTTTTCCGTCTTTTCCGTCTACACCGTCTTTCCCGTCAATTCCATCCTTGCCGTCTTTACCATCTTTTCCATTGGTGAGCGTAATTTTTGTATGATTGCTCAGGGTCAATTCATATCCGCCAGCGACTTCAGTAACATTAGTAATATATTGTCCGTTTTCAATGGCAGATGCAATAACTGCCAAAGATGATATTTCATCATTCATCTGTGCAGATATAGATTCTAACTTAGTTACTCGGACATCAAGATTGTCTACTCTTGAATTTAAGTTGTCGATGTCGTCTTGATAGTCGTGGCAAGCAGTTAATGCAGATGTTAGCACAATAATGGCAATCATCGCGACAAAATAAATACCCTTTTTCATGTGTTGTGATTAAAAGTTTTTTTTAGGCCTATAGATACCCTGACATAGGCAGATGAGTAATTGGTACAAAAAAGACGTGGGTGTCTGTTACTAACGTTAGTAAACGTCCTTTATCAAAATGTCGTGTCCCGAAGAACACGATGCAAAGATAATAAAAACAGTGGGCTTTCCTCAAATTTTCAGCCGGTTTTTTCACAGCATAATTGACGCAGGTGCGCTTCAAACTCACCACGTGCACAGTGGAAAGTTGACGCGTGTGCAGAGGAAAGTATAAATCAAATATATGATTTATATAAATCATGGGTTTGATTTATATAAATCATACGTTAGATTTGTATAAATCATACGTTTGATTTATACTTTCGTGTTAAGTCTTTCTAAGTTTCGTGTGCAGACGCGTGAATTTTCCACCGTGCACCGCCCGACCCGGGGGCTTATACCCCCGTCTATGGTCTTTTGGCCCCATCGGGGCTGAGCAATAGGGATTCTGAGACGTGGGCGTGCCCCGTCTCAGCGGGGACTGCATGGGAAAATCAATATGGGAATCGTGAATGAGGAGACGGAAAAAACAGCGTGGCAGAACAAATCCGGACAGACGTCACGAAAATGTTCTGCTGTCCGCTATATGCGGACGGGGAGGTCTTAGATAGTGCGGACGAGGACGTCCGCGGTCCAACCGCGCTCCCAGGGCAATAGGAATTCGTTCTTTAACCTTTAACCTCTAACCTCTAAACTTTCATTTTTTTTATTTCGGTCACTTCCTCAGCATCTTCTTGCCTTGGTGGATGACGAGGCCGGCCCTGCCGTCGGGAATCTGCTGGCCAGCCAGGTTGTAGGTCTTGCTCGCTTCATCCTCCACCTGACATGCTTCACGCTCCACGCTGCGGATTGCGTCGGGTTCCACTTCCTGACGGAAGGGGTCGAGGGCTGGTCCCGGTCGTCCGTTCCAGAGGAAGGCTCCCATGTTGTAGCCGTTCCAGCCCCAGCGCGTGTAGGCAGCAGGTTTCCACCAGTTGTAGACTTCGGGTTCCCAGTAGAGGATGCCGTTGCAGCCTTGCAAGTTCTCGACGCGGTTGAAGAGGTCGGTCATGGCTGATACGGCGGTGGCTGTGGTGGCGTCATCCCAGATGGGCATGCCGGTCTCGACTATCATGACTGGGAGGTGGAAGGTCTGGTAGAGTTTGCTGATGTTGGTGGCAATTTGCTGGTTGTCGGTCTGCCAGGCAGAGGAGGAGGGGTAGTGGGACAGGCCAATCATGTCGAACTTTGCTCCGTGGTCTTGCAGGTCGCGGTAGAACCATGTGTTGTCTTCGCGTCCGCGGTCGATATGGATGAGGACGAGGGTGTTGGGGAAGATGGCTTTCGCGGCATCGTAGCCAGCATTGCTCAGCGGCACGTAGTCGTCGTAGCCGTTGTTTGTGCTGCTTTTCCAGAGTTTGCCGTCGTCCCAAATCATGCCGTTTCGGGTTTCGTTGCCCACTTGCACGTAGCGTGGTTCGATGCCCTCGTCGTAAAGTGCCTGAAGGATGTCGGTGGTGTGGTCGGCCACTGCCTGGCAGAGTGCCTGTCCGCTGAGACCTTGCCAGGCAGCGGGTTTGTTCTGTCGTCCTGGGTCGGCAAAGAGGTCGCTGTAGTGGAAGTTGAGCATGATGTCGAGTCCTTGCTGGTGGGCTCGTCTGGCTTTCTCGAGTACGTCATGCTTGTCGCTCCAGGCGCCGTAGTCGTTTTCGGGGTTTACCCATACGCGAAGTCGTACGGTGTTCATGCCCATCTGACGGAGAAGTGACATTAGTTCGGTCTCGTTGCCGCCTGCATCGTAGAATTTCTTGCCGTCTGCCTCCATCTCGGTACACCAACTGACGTCGGCTCCTCGTGCAAAGGTCGGTTGGGCGTGAAGTGTGAAGTGTGAAGTGTAAAGCGTGACGATGAATACAAAAAGAGAAAGGTACGCGTAATTTCGTGTGAAGCGTGAAAAAAAGTGTTTCATAAAAATGGGGTGTTAAGTTAAGTTGTATGTTTCAGTCTGAGGCTGTTGAGGACCACGCTGAGCGAAGAGCAGGCCATGAGTACCGAGGCCAGCATGGGAGTGATTTGCAGGTCGTAGCCGAACAGGTAGGGAAGTCCGGCAGCCAAGGGGATGCACACCACGTTGTAGATGAAGGCCCAGAAGAGGTTTTGGTGAATCATGCCGACCGTCTGTCGGGACAGGTCGATGGCGGTGCCGATGCGTCTGAGGTCGTTGGTCATCAGCGTGACCTGCGCCACGTCCATGGCAATGTCGGTACCGGTGGCCATGGCGATGCTCACGTCGGCTGCTGCCAGTGCCTGAGTGTCGTTGATGCCGTCGCCCACCATGGCTACGTGTTTCCCCTCTGCCTGCAGTTCCCCCACGATGTCTTCCTTGTCTTGTGGCTGTACTTTGCTGCGGTAGTGGCTGATGCCCAGTATGTCGGCCCAGTGGCGCACTGTCGCTTCTTCGTCGCCGCTCATCATGTGGATGTCGATGCCCCTGTCGCGGAGAGCAGCGATGGCTTCGCGTGCGTGGGGCTTGAGTTCCTCTTTCGGTCCGTCGGCAGCCAAGGGGGTGGGGATGGTCAGCGTACCTGTCTTGTCGACAACCAGCGCATCCACCTTCCGCAGTTGTTCGAGTGCCACGGCGTCTTTGATGAGGATGTTCTGTCTGGCTGCCTTGCCGATGCCGACCATGAGGGCGGTGGGTGTGGCGAGTCCGAGGGCGCAGGGACAGGCGATGACCAGGACGCTGACCGCTGAAAGGATGGCGTGAGGCAGTTGTTGTTGACCGCCGATGAGCCACCACAGCAGGAAGGTCAGGAGGGAAAGGATGATGACGGTGGGGACGAAGATGCCTGCCACACGGTCAGCCGTTCGCTGGATGGGTGCCTTCGAGCCTTGTGCTTCTTGGACCCTGCGAATGATGTGTGCCAAGACGGTCTTTTCTCCTACGCTCTGTGCCCGAATGGTGCAGGCATCAGCCTCTGTCCGGGGGAGGCATACGGTGCCTGCCAGCACGGTGGTTCCCGGCGACTTCTCCACGGCCTTGGGCTCGCCCGTCATCATGCTCTCGTCGATGTAGGCAGTGCCACTCTCCACCTGTCCGTCGACAGGAATCTTGTCTCCAGGCTTCACACGGATGCGGTCGCCAGGCTTCAGGGTGGCGATGGGTACTTCGTGCAGTTGTTCGCCCTCGACGATGGTGCAGGTCTTGGGCACCAGTCCCATCAGCCCGCGGATGGCAGAGCCGGTGCTGTTCTTGGCACGGGCCTCAAGCAGACGGCCTGTGAGGACGAAGGTGACAATCATAATGGATGCGTCGTAGTAGGTGTGCCATTCGACTCCCCGCGGTGTCCATACCTTGTCGCCCCAGAAGGTATTGAAGACACTGAAGAGGAATGAGACGAGGGTGCTGAGGCAGATGAGCGTATCCATGCTGGTGGCTCCTTGGCGCAGTTGTCTCCAAGTGTTGACGTAGAAACTGCGGCCACAGTAGACGATGTTGAGCAGGGCAAGGATAAGTAGGGCCTGGTTGGTGTAGTCGCGGTTTTCAAGTCCTGTCCATCCCATCGACAAGGACATGCACAGCAGGGCCAGTAGCCACGACAGAATTACTTTGTAGAGCAGTTGGCGGTAGCCATGACGCTCGATTTCCTCCACGTTCCGATGGTCTTCCACCACGAGGTCGTAGCCTATTTGGTAGATGGCATCTTTCATCTGTTGGAGAGAGATGTGTCGGGGATCGAAGTCGACAAAGGCAGTGCGGGCAGCATAGTTGACATGGGCCTGACCGACACCGTCCAGTTCGTTCAGTTTTTTTTCAACACGGGCTGCGCATGCAGCGCAGCCCATACCGATAACAGCGATGTTTTTTTTCATTTATCTATTTGAGCGAGTTGACCACCTCCATGATTTTTCCAGCAATTTCATCGGCCTGTTTCATGGTGGCCGCTTCGCTGTAGACACGAATGATGGGTTCGGTGTTCGACTTTCGCAGGTGTACCCACTTGTCGGGGAAGTCGAGTTTCACACCGTCGATGTCATTTACGGCCACATCGGGCTGTTCGGCATACATTTCTTTCACGCGATTGAGGATGGCGTCGACGTTGGTTGTCGGCTCGAGGTCGATGCGGTTCTTGGCAATGCAGTAGTTGGGGTATGTCTGCCGCAGTTCACTCACGGTCATATTCACGTGGGCCAGGTGGGAAAGGAAGAGGGCAATGCCTACGAGTGCGTCGCGGCCATAGTGGGCAGCGGGATAGATGACTCCGCCGTTGCCTTCTCCACCGATGACGGCTCTAGTTTCTTTCATCTTTGTCACGACGTTGACTTCGCCGACGGCTGCTGCGTGATACTCGCCACCATACATGTTGGTCACGTCTCTCAGGGCACGTGTGGAACTCAGGTTTGAGACGGTGTTGCCTGGTGTGTGGTGCAGGATGTAGTCTGCCACAGTGACGAGGGTGTACTCTTCGCCATACATGTGTCCTTGTTCGTCGATGCAGGCGAGTCTGTCTACGTCGGGATCAACCACGAAGGCCACGTCGTGCTGGCCGCGTGCCATGAGTGACATGATGTCGCCCAGGTTCTTTTCCAACGGCTCGGGGTTGTGTTGGAAGTCCCCCGTCGGTTCTTCGTAGAGGGGTGTGACGGCTTCGACTCCGAGTTGTTCCAACAGTTGGGGGAGGATGATGCCTCCCACCGAGTTGACGGCATCGAAGGCCACGCGGAAGTGTGCGGCACGTATGGCGGGCACGTCGACCAGTTCGAGTCCGAGCACGAGATCAATGTGTCGCTGGTTGTAGGAGTAATCTTTTCGGTAAGAGCCCAGGTGGTTCACGTCGGCGTAATCGAACTGTTGTGCTTCGGCAATGGCCAGTACCTGCTGCCCATCTTCGGCATTGAGGAATTCGCCTTCAGCGTTGAGCAGTTTCAGTGCGTTCCAGTGTCGTGGGTTGTGGCTTGCGGTGATGATGATGCCTCCCACGGCTTGTTCCCTGGTGACGGCAATTTCGGTAGTCGGTGTGGTGGCGAGTCCTATGTCGACCACGTCGAATCCCATGCCCATGAGTGTTCCACAGACGAGGCTTCTAACCATCTCGCCTGAGATGCGGGCATCTCGTCCGACAACGATTTTGCGGGGTGCGTGACTTTGTTGTTTGATGAAGGTAGCATAGGCGGTGGTGAAGCGTACGATGTCGAGCGGATTGAGTCCGTCTCCGACAGGGCCGCCGATGGTACCGCGGATTCCTGAAATTGACTTGATGAGTGACATGTTTTTATTTACGATTTACGGATTTACGTCGAGAGTCAAGACTCCTGGGAGCGCGGACGTCCCCGTCCGCAGTATCTCGTCGAAAGAAACTTCTTGTGAGGTATCATTTGCCCAATTGGAAGGTTATCTCGTAGTAGAAGGGCAGTACGTAGTTGGAGGCGTTGGATGTTCCGACTGTGTGGGGAAGGATGAGCCGCACCTTGGCAATGCGTCCAGCATTGCGCGTCAGGCGGATGTAGTCAAGCGGCTTGAGCCAGCCTGTTGGCACCACTGCCGAATAGGTGGAGTTCATGTACCCCTCAGTGAACGATGCAGTATAACTGCGTCCGCGTTGTGAATAGGTGCAGAGCATCTTGTCGACGATGCTGGGTGTGTAGTAGTTGGAGAGGAGGGTGTCGGCATTCTTGATGTCATACTCCAAGAAGCGACACAGCAGCATCTTACTTACCGTGCTGTCGGGCTGTTCCTTGGCAAGTTCGCTGAACGTCTTGCCTTCGCCTTGGCGCACAATCTGCATGTAGATGCCGTCCTCGTTGAAGAGGACAAATTCGTTGGTGGTCGTGTCGGTGACAGAGTCCTGCGCTAGGAAGGTTGACTCGCTGATGACCTTGATGGGGCCGACCAGTTCGTTGTCTTTCAAGAATCTGTTGATGGCACTTGTCTCCTTTTTCTTCATGTCGGCGTAGGTCTCACCGTCGTTACAGGCTGCAATGCCAGTCAGCAGCATGCACAACAGAAGGAAAGGTATGATTTTCTTCATTTTTGTTTGTATTGTTTCTCTGATTTCACTGGCAAAGTTACAATTATGAGAGCGGAAAGCAAAATGAAAAGGTTTTTTTTTGCTTTCTTAGCAAAGGTTGGAGGGGTATGTGGTCCACCTTACAGGCGGTAATTTGTCTTTGTTTGTTTGGGGAAACGGGGGTGAGTTTGGTAAAGATATGATTTGGATTTGTGGCATAGATGTCTTACCTTTGCGCTTCAGTGGCATGGATTATGCGGCACGAAACGGGCGGATTCCTTGATATATGCTGATGGATTCCGTGGTATAGGCTGCTGAAGTGTGGACCTTGCGTAATGTTGCTATAATCGAATTGTTTGAAGTCTTGGAGGTGAAGACGTTTGTGCGAAAGACATTGAAGGCTGTAGGGTGGGTCGTTGGCTCACTCTTGGCACTTGTCGTGCTACTTATGGTGCTTGTCTACCTGCCTGCGGTGCAGCACTGGGCTGTGGACAAGGCCAGTGACTGGCTGTCGGAGGAGATGGGGATGGAGGTCAGTGTGGCCAGTGTGCGTCTGCGTCCACCACTCGACCTCGAGATGGGCGACGTGTTGGCTGTGCAGGAGGGTGACACGGTGTTGCTGGCCGGAAGTGTGGATGCGAATGTGCGTCTGTGGCCGTTACTGCATGGTGAACTTGAAGTAGACTATGTGAATATGGACCATGTACAGATTGACACGCGCTCGATGGTCGCGGATGCCCAGATAAGTGGCCGTATGGGTCATCTGGAACTGGATGCACACAGTGTGAGGCTGCGCGAGGGGGTGGCACGTCTCAATCATGTACTGCTGCAGGATGCTGACCTCCATATAGCCCTAGCCGACTCCGTACCGGAGGACACGACCGTGAGCGAACCCCTGGCGTGGGTGTTCATGCTCGACAATATCAGGTTGGAGAATGCTCGCTTGCGGCTGATGGACAGCAGGGCACAGCAGATGGCTGACGTGCAGTTGGACACGGTGCAGATGCAGGGCAGTGTCGACCTGCCCAATAGTGTCTACAACTTGCAGGACCTCAGCGTGAAAGCCTCGCAAATTGACTACGAAGACGTGCACCTGACCGACGTGATCTTTGACAGTCGGCAGGTGCGCATTGACTCGCTGCGGCTCGACGTGCCCGAGGCCCGTCTGTCTACTGCCGAGACCGACTTGCTGCTCAACTTCGGCATGGACCTCAATGCCTTCGATGCAGAGGCTCCAGGTCAGTTGGTCGCGAAAGTGTCGGGACATGTGGGACACAACGACCTTGTGGCCGTTGGGAAGCCCTATGCCGGCGACTTCATGGACGGACTGCCTGCCAAACCACTCAGTCTGTCTTTTGACGTGGAGGGCAACCTTGAACGGCTGGCTCTCAGACAGGCCAACGTGGAAATTCCTGGCAGTGTCGTGGCCGAGGTCGATGGTGTGCTTTGCCATCTGGACGGAGATGCCGACCAGATGAAGGTTGATGCCAACGTGAAGGCTGACCTGAAAAACATGGACTTTGTCAAAGGCTATTTGCAGCAAGACGTACGCCGTGCCTTCTACCTGCCTCATGACATGCAACTTGACGCCTCGTTCAACATGGATGGTGGTCAGTTGCACACCCGTTCCGAACTGCTCGTGGCCACTGGCTGTACCCGTGCCACCACGCGCCACAGCATTCAACTCACGGGCGACATGGGAATGGACCATGAAACGTATGACCTGGACATGAAGGTTGAACGCCTCAATGTCAATCAGTTTGTGCCGCTCGATCAACAAATTGACCTCACAGGCACTGTTCGTGCCCATGGTCGTGGTTTCGACCTCATGGACAATAGTACGTATATCGATGCACAAATGGATTTCGAGCAAGCCACATTCGGCAACCTCGACCTGAGCAACATACAGGGCACTCTCAGTCTGCTCAATGGTTACCTGCAGTGCGAGGTGGATTGTGACAATGACAAACTGCAGACCTCGGCCCTTGTATCTGGAAAACTACAGAAGGAGGGCATCGACGTCCACCTTGAACTGGACTTGCCCCATGCCGACCTGAAGGCACTTGGACTGATTGACGATGTGCTGACTGTTGAGACACGCGGCATCTTCGACCTCTCGGCTCCCCAACCTGCGAAGGGACAGTCGTGGGGAAATCTGTTCCGAATAAATGCCGACGTGGGACATCTTGACGTGACTTTTGGAGACAACCGAATCAATACCAACCACTTAACGATTTTTGCTGAAACTCAGCGCGACACCACCTCGGCCACCGTCAGCACTGGCGACCTCTTCTTCGATTTCCATGCGCCCTACAATGTAGAACGACTGATGGCTAAGACCACCAAACTGGGGGATGTGGCTGCACGTCAATTGAAAGATCGTGCCCTCGACCCCAATGCACTGAAACAGTTGCTGCCACGGGCTCAACTGCATGCCGACGTGGGGCGCAACAATCCTGTCTCGGAATTCCTGGCCACACGCGGCATCACGTTCAACGAACTGCGTGCCCACCTCGAGACTACTCCTGAGACGGGTGTGCTGGGCGATGCTCATGTCTATCGGTTGCGCACCGACTCTCTTATCCTCGACACTGTCTACCTGGACGTTCGGCAAGACTCTGCCCAGTTTGTCTATCGCACAGGTGTGAGTTGTGGCGACCAAAAGCAGTTCCCTGGCTTTACGGCCCACTTGGACGGCTATGTGTCGACCACTGACGGAGATGCCCGACTGACTTTCTTCAACCTGCAACGTGACTGTGGTATCGACATGGGACTGCATGGCGTGGTGGGCGATTCGGCGCTCCACCTGCGGCTCTATCCCGAGCACCCCGTGCTGGCCTTCACCAAGTTCAGGCTGAATTCCGACAACTTCATCCGCCTGGAGCGAAAGAACCGCATGTTCTGCAACGTCGACTTGCAATCGCTTCAGGACAGTTGTCATATCAGCATCATGGCTCATCCGCAGGACTCTTTGAGACAGGACATCCGTGCCGTGGTAGAACGGTTGGATTTGACACAACTGTTTGCTGCCATACCAGGTGTTCCGAAAATGTCGGGACTGCTCAACATCGATGCCAACTACGAACAAGACAGCCAGCGTTTCTGGGTGCGCGGCATGACCCATGTTGACCGCTTCGTCTATGACGGTACGCCCGTGGGCAATGTGAAGGCCGTTTTTGACTACGACCCAGAAGGTACAGACAGCCACCATGTGAAGACACGGTTGAGTCACGACGAGCGTGAGGTGGGCACAGTGGACGGCATCTATGACGGAAGCGGTGACGGACGGCTTGACGCTGACGTGCACCTGCTCGACCTCCCTCTGTCGATGGCTGCTCCCTTCATTCCCGACCAGATTGTGACACTGGATGGAACCATCGGTGGTGACCTGGCTGTGAAAGGTCCGCTTGACCGTCTCAGCATCAACGGACAGTTGTTCCCCGATGGCATGCGGGTCAACTCCGATATGTACGGACTGAAGTTACGCTTTGCTAACGAGCCCTTTGCCATTGACAACAGTCGCATCACCTTCAATCGCTACAGTATCTACGGCGTGGGCGACAACCCACTGACCCTGAATGGGTGGGTGGACTTTGCTGACACTGACGACATTCAGATGGCCCTCAGCCTGTATGGTCGCAACTTCCAACTGATGGATGCTCCGAGGACTCGCAAGTCGTTGCTGTTCGGCAAGATGTTCGGCGACTTCTTCGTCCGTGTGAACGGTTCGCTCAATGACTTGCGTGTGCGCGGCCTTGTCAATATCCTCAACAACACCGACTTGACCTACCTTATGGCAGACACACCACTGTCCATCGACTCGCGGCTGGATGACATCGTGACATTTGTCGACTTCACCGAGCCGCCCGACCTTGATGAGAACCGCGCCAAGCGTCAGTTCATGGGCACAGACATGCAGATAACCCTGCAGGTCGAGGACGGTGCACAGTTCCATAGTGAGTTTTCTGCCGACCGTCAGAGTTATGTGGATGTGCAGGGTGGTGGCACCATCATCATGAACTATACGCCTGAGGGAGTGCTATCGATGCAGGGACGATACACGGTGAACGAGGGTGAAATGAAATACACCCTGCCTGTCATTCCGCTGAAGACATTTGTTCTGCAGAAAGGCAGTTACGTTGAGTTCACGGGTGAACCAACCAACCCCATTCTGAACATAGCCGCATCGGAGCAAACGAGAGCCAGCGTGAGCGACGACAGTGGAGCCAGCCGCTCGGTGTTGTTCAATACGGGATTGAGCGTGACGGGAACTCTCGAGGAGATGGAACTGCTCTTCACTATCGATGCACCAGAGGACATTGCCGTGCAGAACGAACTGATGTCCATGTCGAAGGAAGAAAAGAATAAGTTGGCAGTGGCCATGCTGACGACTGGTATGTACCTTTCGTCGACCAATGCTTCTGGATTCAGTGCCAACAACGCCTTGAACAACTTCCTGCAGAACGAAATCAACAACATTGCAGGGAAAGCCCTCTCGTCGACAGAAGTAGATGTCAACGTGGGCATGGAACAGAGTGCCCGTGACGATGGAACAACTCGCACTGACTACTCCTTTAAGTTCTCAAAGCGATTCTTCTCCAACCGCCTCAATGTCGTGATTGGGGGTAAGGTCAATGCCGACGGAAACACGCCCGAAAACGAGTCGGATGCCTATATCGACAACGTCTCGCTGGAATGGCGGCTTGACAAGGGTGGCACGCGCTATATGCGGCTGTATCATGAGAAGAACTACGACAATCTGATTGAAGGCGAACTCATTGAGAACGGAGCCAGCCTTGTGCTGAAGAAGAAGGTGGACAGTCTGTCCGACCTGCTGATTTGGAAGAAGAAATAACCGAAACCATAGAACCTGACGACCTTGCAGAAGAAACCTACATATTTTCATCGTGCAGCGGCAGCAGGCATCCTGCTTGTGTCGCTTCTGACGGCTTGCTCCACGACCTCGAACCTGCCGGAAGGCGAAACACTCTACACGGGCATAAAGAAAACCCACATTCACGACCGGCAGAACACTTACGACGAGAGTGTGGCACTGACCGAAGTGCAGGCGGCACTGGCCTATTCACCTAACAACTCCTTCATGGGCAGTTCGTCGGTGCGCACTCCCCTGCCTATCGGACTCTGGATTTACAACGGCATGGTTAACAAGGAAAACTCTAAATTCGGCAACTGGCTGCTGAAGTCCTTCGGCAGCACACCCGTGACCATAACCTCGGTAAATCCCGCTACACGTACTAAGGTGGCCACCAACACCCTGCAGAACTACGGCTACTTCAACGGGTATGTTGACTATGAACTGGCCGACCAGAAGAATCCGCGCAAGCAGAAGATAAAATACGACATCCACCTGGAGCAGCCCTACCACTACGACTCCATCCGCTATGCCTTTCGTGACCGGCAGGACAGCATCGTGCAGGCCAACTTCGAGAGGCGATACCTGAAACAGGACGGACAGTTCTGCGTGGCTGGCTTGCAAGCAGAGAAAGACCGCCTGCTCAGTGACTTCCGCAACAACGGATACTACTACTACCGCAGTGACTACATCCGCTATTTTGCCGACTCGATGCAGATTCCGCAGAAGGTGAAACTGCTCGTGGCACCCGATTTGGACATGCCCGAGAAGGCCAATCGGCAGTGGTACATCGGCAACATACACACCTATGTTCGCAAGAGTATGGGAAGGCAGACGCGCCGTGAGCGTACTACCTCGCAACGCGACTCTGTCAGTACCGTGGGCGACACGCTGAGGGCTTCCGCTGGCACCTCCGCTACGCGCAACATGGCCCGCTTCATGGCCTTCGACGACAGCATCGTGCTGGGCGGGCTGAAATATGCCTGGCAGGGGGACAAGCAACCCATCCGTCCACGAGTCCTCTTCAAGAACTACCGATTCCGCCGCAAGGAGATGTTCAACCAGAGCCACTTTGACCAGACCATCACCAACCTGGCCAATATGCAGGTTTTCTCGCAGGTGCAGTTCACTTTCACACCACGCGATACTACCGCCACCTGCGACACCCTTGACGTGCGTGTCAATGCCATCATGGACAAACTCATCGATGCCGAGTTCGACTTCAGTTTCACCCAGAAGAGCAATGCCCAGGTGGGTCCCAAGGCTGGACTGAAACTTTCCAAACGAAATGCCTTCGGACATGGCGAGACCTTCTCGGCAGGGCTCAAGGGCTCCTACGAATGGCAGACCGGCAACCGCGTCAAGACCATGAATTCGCGTCCCGACTCGTGGGAGGCAGGACTCGATGCCTCGCTCACCTATCCCTGGATTGCCTTCCCCTGGCTGGCAGACAAGAACTACACCTATTCTACCTCAACTGTCTTCAAGACTACCATCGACAACCTGAAGCGTGCCGGCTACTACCGTCTTGTCTCTTTCGGAGTCGATGTTACCTACAACTTCCAGACCAACCGTTTCGTCCATCACCAGTTGACGCCGCTTACCCTGGCCTACAACCGACTGATAAACACCACCGAGCGTTTCGACTCCATAGCAGCCTCCAACCCTGCCCTCTATGCCTCGCTCAGCAGCCAGTTCATACCTGCCATGCAGTATGTCTACATCTTTGATAACGCATCCAGTGCACGTCAGCGATTTTCCACCCGCTTTGTCGCCAGTGTGAAGGAGTCGGGCAACCTGACCAGTAGCATTATGGCGGCCAGCGGTCACGACTATGGCAAGAAAGGCAAAAAACTGCTCGGCACCCCCTTCTCGCAGTTTGTCAAGTTCAGTTTGGAACTGACCAACAAGTTCAAACTGACCGATAAGAGCCAACTTGTCACCCGACTGGCCGTCGGATCACTCTGGACCTACGGAAACTCCAATTTTGCTCCCTACAGTGAACTTTTCTATGTCGGTGGTGCCAACTCCATCCGTTCCTTTGGTGCTCGCACCATCGGACCCGGGCGCTATCTGGACCGTGAAGGCCGTGGCACCTTCCTCGATCAGGCAGGCGACTTCAAGTTCGAAGCCAATGCTGAATACCGTTTCCCGCTGATCAGCAACCTCAATGGTGCCCTCTTTCTCGATGCGGGCAACGTGTGGCTGCTCGACGGGGATGAGGCTCATCCGGGAGGAAAGTTGGGTGACGGCTCCATCCTGCGTACGCTTGCACTGGGCTCTGGGTTTGGTTTCCGCTACGACCTTGAGTTCCTCGTCCTGCGTCTCGACCTCGGCGTTGGCATCCATGCACCCTACGAGACTGGAAAAAAATCCTACTACAACATTCCACGCTTCAAGGACGGACTGGGTCTGCACTTCGCAGTGGGATATCCATTCTAAGCATTAAAACAGGGTCTATAGAAACGTATAGCAATAAACAAGTTACCATCATGGCAAAAGAAAAGACAGCCTACGTGTGCTCAAGTTGCGGCTATGACTCGCCCAAGTGGATAGGGAAATGTCCAGCCTGTGGCGAGTGGAACACCTTTGCCGAGGTGAAGTTTGGTAAGACACGGACTACAGCCCTCTCCTTCGCATCGCCTGAATACAGCCTTGCATCGGCCTCCAGTCCCATCTCCATGAGCCAGATACCCACTAACGACGAGCCTCGAATCAACCTGCTTGATGACGAACTCAACCGCGTGCTGGGTGGCGGACTCGTCCAAGGTTCGCTCACCCTGCTGGGAGGAGAACCGGGTATAGGGAAATCGACACTCGTGTTGCAAACCGTGTTGCGACTCAGCGGCACGAAGGTGCTCTATGTCAGTGGAGAGGAGAGTGCCCGTCAACTGAAACTGCGTGCCGACCGCATTCTGGAAAGCAACCCTCCCCGACACCTGAGCGACTGCCAAGTGGTGTGCGAGGCCATGATAGAGACTGTGTTCCGCCATATTGAGACTGTGAAGCCCGACCTCGTCATCATCGACTCCATACAGACCATAGCCACTGAGTCCATTGAGAGTTCGCCAGGCAGCGTCAGCCAGATACGTGAGTGTGCAGCAATGCTCCTGAAGTTTGCCAAGGAGAGCGGCACCCCCGTCATTCTCATCGGCCACATCAACAAGGAGGGCAGTATTGCCGGTCCCAAGATTTTGGAACACATGGTCGACACCGTTTTGCAGTTCGAGGGCGATCAGCACTATCTTTACCGAATTGTACGGGCCATCAAGAACCGTTTCGGGTCTACGGCTGAGTTGGGCATCTACGAGATGCAGCAGGACGGCCTGCGTGCTGTTTCCAACCCATCAGAGTTGCTGCTGTCCGACATCGGGCAAAGCGAAGGGCTGAGTGGGGTTGCCATTGCCTGTGTTATCGAAGGGGTGCGTCCGTTGCTGATAGAGACTCAGGCACTGGTCAGCACGGCTGCTTATGGCACTCCACAACGTTCGGCCACGGGGTTTGACATGCGGCGGCTGAACATGCTCTTGGCCGTTCTTGAGAAGCGGGTGGGATTCAAACTGGGGCAGAAGGATGTGTACCTCAATATTGCCGGGGGGCTGCGAGTGACCGACCCAGCCACCGACTTGAGTGTCATTGCGGCAGTGTTGTCGAGCAATGTGAACACACCCATCGAGCGCAACGTGTGTCTTTGCGGAGAGGTGGGACTGAGTGGCGAGATTCGTCCTGTGAGCCGTATCCTCCAGCGCATTGGCGAGGCGGAGAAACTGGGTTTTGCCAGCATCATCGTGCCCAGGGCGAACATGGGCAGCATCGATGTTGGGAAGTTCAACATAGAAGTCCGTCCAGTGCGCAAAGTGGAGGAAGCCCTGCGCGAACTTTTCGGATAGCAGGAGGGGAGTGGGTGAGTGTGCAGCATTTTTATAATTGATATTCAGTGCTTTACGTGCGATTTTTAAAAGTGAGTGCAGTTTTTCTTGCTGCATTCACTTTTTTCTGTTACCTTTGCATGGAATTTCATTTATCTCACACACGAAAGATGGCATTATCAAAGACACGTGGCTTGTTGGTGGATGTGGCTCGTCGCTTGTTTGCAAAACAGGGATTTGAGAACACGACGATGAATGACATAGCGGTTGCGTCGGCTCGTGGGCGTCGTACGCTGTATACTTATTTCAAGAGCAAGGAAGAGGTGTATTACGCTGTCATCCAGACTGAACTGGAGCGTCTGTTTGCCCGGCTTGAGGAGGTGGCCAACCGTGACATAAGTCCTGACGAGAAGTTGGTGCAACTGATTTTTGCACACTTGGAGGTGGTGAAGGAGGCTGTATACCGGAACGGGAACCTGCGTGCCGAGTTCTTCCGTGAGGTGTGGAAGGTGGAGAGTGTGCGGAAAGATTTCGACCGGACCGAGATTTCACTCATCCGCCGAGTCATCAACGAGGGTGTGGAGAAGGACGTGATTGATTGTAGGAACCCACGATTGACGGCAGAGATTTTCCATTACTGTCTGAAGGGTTGTGAGGTGCCCTACATCTTCGGTCGCTATGCTGCCCACGGTCCCGACGAACTGTACCCCTACGTGCGAGAGATGGTGATGCGGCATTTTGGTAAACTGAAAACAAAACCAATCTAAAAAAACTATTAAATAGAAAATAGATAAAATAGAAAAGAACTCAATAAACTGAAAAAACGAACAAATGGGAAAGTTATTGGAAGGAAAGACGGCCCTGATTACGGGAGCCGCACGTGGCATTGGCAAGGCCATTGCCCTGAGATTTGCAAAAGAAGGAGCCAATATTGCCTTCACCGACCTGGTGATTGATGACCAGGGCAAGGAGACCGAACGGGAGATTGCTGCCTTGGGTGTGAAGGTGAAGGGATATGCTTCGAACGCAGCAGACTTTGCACAGACTGAACAGGTGGTAGGCGAGGTGAAGGCAGACTTCGGATCGATTGACATTCTTGTGAACAATGCGGGTATCACAAAGGACGGTCTCATGTTGCGCATGACAGAGCAGCAGTGGGATGCCGTGATAGCCGTCAACCTGAAGTCGGCCTTCAACTTCATCCATGCCTGCACACCCATCATGATGCGTCAGCGGGGTGGCAGCATCATCAACATGTCGAGCGTGGTGGGTGTCCATGGCAATGCCGGACAGTGCAACTACTCGGCTTCGAAGGCTGGCCTCATTGCCCTGGCCAAGAGCATTGCCCAGGAGATGGGCAGCAAAGGCATCCGTGCCAATGCCATCGCACCTGGATTCATCGAGACGGCCATGACAGCCGCCCTGCCCGAGGAGGTGCGTGAGGACTGGATTCAGCGGATTCCGTTGCGTCGTGGGGGTACGGTCGAGGACATTGCCAGCACTGCTGTGTACCTAGCCAGCGATCTCTCGAGTTATGTGACGGGTCAGGTCATCCAGGTCGATGGTGGCATGAACACCTGAGTCCTATTTCCCGCATACTGAGAGAGATGGAAGTTCTCTACGAAGACAACCACGTCATCATTGTAGGCAAGCAGGCAGGTGAAATCGTGCAGGGCGACAAGACAGGTGACACTCCGCTCGTTGACATTGTCCGCCAGTACGTCAAGGAGTCTTGTGCCAAGCCTGGGAATGTGTTTCTCGGAGTGGCTCATCGGCTGGACCGTCCCGTCAGTGGCGTGGTCTGCTTTGCCCGGACCAGCAAGGCTCTTGCCCGTCTCAACAGGCTTTTCCGTGAGGGTGGGGTGAAGAAGACCTATTTGGCCATTACTGCCAACGTGCCACCTGCGGAGGAGGGCAGGCTGGTCCATTGGCTCGTGCGCCACGAACGGCAGAACAAGTCCTATGCCTTCGACCATGAAGTGCCCCGTTCGAAGCGTGCCGAACTTTCCTACCGGCTGGTGGGTAGGAGTGAACGCTACTGTCTGCTGGCTGTCGACTTAAAAACAGGACGCCACCACCAGATTCGCTGTCAGTTGGCTCGCATGGGATGCCCCATCAGGGGAGACCTCAAGTACGGGGCTCCGCGTAGCAATCCTGATGGCAGCATCTCGCTTCATGCCTGGAGCATTGCTTTTCGCCATCCTGTCTCGGGCAGGGATGTCAGTGTGACGGCTCCCTTGCCTTCGGACAATCTCTGGCAGGCATTCAATCCACTCTTCACTCTTCACGAAAAATAATCTGTGAAATACTTTTACGTGAATTTTGTATTTCGCCCAATTACTCGTAACTTCGCACATCAAAAGGAAACGACCAACGATATAATGGACAAGGAAATGACCGAGAAAGAGTTCGGCGAGGCCATGGCAGCCTGCCGCGAAGTGTTCGCAGCAAAACTCAAGGACTACGGAGCAGCCTGGCGCATCATGAGGCCTCAGTCGGTGACCGACCAAATCTTCATTAAGGCCAACCGTATCCGAAGCCTCGAACTCAAGGGCACGGCCATGGTGGACGAAGGCATCACACCCGAACTCATCGGCATCGTCAACTACGGCATCGTAGCACTCATCCAACTCGAACTGGGATTCGCCGAGCGCGAAGACCTCACCCCCGACGAGGCTCTGGACCATTACGACCACAAGGCAGACACCGCACTCAGGCTCATGCTCCGCAAGAACCACGACTACGACGAGGCATGGAGGTCCATGCGCACAAGCAGTTACACCGACCTCATCCTCATGAAGATTTACCGCACCAAGGAAATCGAGTCGAACAACGGTAGGACTCTCATCTCCGAAGGCTTGGATGCCAACTACCTCGACATGATAAACTACGCCATCTTCGGCCTCATCAGGGAGAGGGAAAGTGAGAAAATGAAAAATGAAAAGTGAAGAATCGCTTCACTCTCGACTCTTGACTCTCGACTAAAAACTTCAAACTTCAAACTTGAAAAAACTGAAGTTCTGGACCGTAAACCTGTGCCGCCTGCTGCTCGCAGCAACCTTCCTCTTCTCGGGATTCGTCAAGGCCAACGACCCTATAGGCACGGCACTCAAGATAGGCGACTACACAGCCGCCATGGGACTGACCCACCTGTCCGGACTCCTCGCCTTGGCCGCCAGTTTCGGTCTCGCCCTGCTCGAATTCTCACTGGGAACGGCCCTGCTGCTGGCCCTGAACCGACGGCTGACAGCCACCCTCATACTGACCCTGATGCTGCTGCTGACAGCCCTGACCGTTTGGATTTACGTGGCCAATCCCGTGAGCGACTGCGGCTGCTTCGGCGATGCCCTCATCCTGACCAACGGACAGACACTGCTGAAGAACCTCGTCCTCCTCCTGGCCGCTGCCCTCCTGATGAAATGGTACAGGCTGCAACCCAAACTCCTGGGCGAACGCTACTCCTGGCTCGTCTCCATGCCCCTGATGGCAGGTATCGTGGCCTATGCCGCCTACTGCGTCTACGCACTGCCCGTGCTCGACTTCCGCCCCTTCAAGACAGGCACCGACCTCTTGCAGGCACGTCGACAGACAGCCACCTTCGACGTGGTAATGGTCTACCAGCGCGGCATCCAGCGCATGCAGGTCAGACTGGACGAGCCGGAGCCCGACAGCACATGGACCTACATTGAGACCCGACGCCGGCAGACAGGTGGACAAGTAGCCTCGGACGTGAAGGACCTCTACATGCTCGACCCCCAGACAGGCAGTGACATGGCCGACCCTCTGCTCCAAGCCAGCGGCTGGAAACTCCTGCTCGTAGCCCCCGACCTGGAAACAGCCGACCAAGGATGTGCCGGCGACGTGAACGTACTCTGCGACTATGCCGCCAAGCACGCACTCACCTTTATCTGCCTCACAGCCAGCGACCCGCAGACTCGCAGCCGATGGACAGACTACACGGGTGCCGAATACCCATTCTACCAAAGTGACGAGCGAGTGCTGCGCACCATCGTACGCGCTAACCCCGGACTCGTCCTCCTCGACCGTGGCACCGTGGTCAGAAAGTGGAGTAACTGGAACCTGCCCTCCGAAGAGCAACTGGAAGAAATACTGGCAACAAAACAATGAAAATACTAAAGTCTAACATCTAAAACAGAAAAAGAAACATGAGAAAGAAAATCGTAGCCGGAAACTGGAAAATGAACAAGAACCTCCAGGAAGGCATCGCCCTGGCAACCGAACTGAACGACATGTTGAAGGCCGAAAAGCCCAATTGCGACGTAGTCATCTGCACCCCCTTCATCCACCTTGCCAAAGTGAGTGAAATCATCAATCCCGCCCTTCTCGGACTGGGAGCCGAAAACTGCGCTGACAAAGCCTCGGGAGCCTACACAGGCGAAGTGAGTGCAGAAATGGTCAAGTCGACCGGGGCACAGTACGTTATCCTCGGACACTCCGAGCGCCGCGAGTACTACAAAGAAACACCCGAAATTCTGAAAGAGAAAGTCCTGCTCGCCCTCCAGAACGGACTGAAAGTCATCTTCTGCATCGGCGAAAGCCTGGCAGAGCGCGAGGCAGGCAGGCAGAACGCCGTCGTCAAGGCCGAACTCGAAGGCAGCATCTTCAACCTCACCCCCAAGCAGTTCAGCAACATCATTATTGCCTACGAACCCATTTGGGCCATCGGAACCGGCAAGACAGCCACCAGCGAGCAGGCCGAGGAAATCCATGCCTACATCCGCTCCGTCATCGCAACTAAGTACGGACAGCAACTGGCCGACGAGACCAGCATCCTCTACGGCGGCAGTTGCAAGGCATCCAATGCCCCCGAACTCTTTACAAAGCCCGACATAGACGGTGGACTCATCGGAGGCGCATCGCTCAAGGTCCAGGACTTCATGGGAATCATCGACGCCTGGAAATGATTCTCGCCACACAAGTATCCACTCCATCACACACAAGCGTGAAATGAGAAAACTGATAGTTCCCATCACACTCCTGACCGTCTTCCTCCCCCTCCGTGCCCAGAAATTCACCGCGCACCTGGAGCAGGAGGTGGCCGGACAAGGCAGCGTGACCGTCAACCAGGATACTAGACTCACCGGCATCGTTGACGGAGACATCGCCGTCATGCCTGTAGAAGAAGAGAAAGTGCAGAACGACTTCAGCATGCAGACAGGCAAGCGAAAGCGCATGCGCGGCTACCGCATCCAGATGTACTGGGGCAGTTCCCAGCGTTCCGATCAGCAGAAAGCACTGCGCATGGGAACCCAGGTCAAGAACGTCTACCCCGAATTGGAAGCCTACACCACCTTTGAGTCACCCCATTGGCGGTGTCGGGTGGGAGACTTCAAAACACGCGAGGAAGCCAACGCCTACCTGTCCAAACTGCGACGCATCAGCCACGACGCCATGGTCGTGCAGAGCGAAATTATCGTCTTCCACTAACACCGCATCCCAGGCACCCCCCGAAAACCTACACCCCTCACAACAGAAAACAACCAGAAACGTGGAAATAGAACAAAACGTAACCCACTTCCTTCAGGACATCGGCGAAGACCCACAGCGTGAAGGGCTACAGAAGACCCCGCAACGTGTGGCACACAGTCTCCAGTTCCTTACCTCCGGCTACCACGAAGACCCCAAGGCCGTCCTGCGCTCCGCACTCTTCAAGGAAGACTACCGCGAGATAATAGTCGTGCGCAACATCGAGTTCTACTCCCTCTGCGAGCACCACATCCTCCCCTTCTTCGGCAAAGTCCACGTCGGCTACATTCCAGATGGCAAAATCGTGGGACTGAGCAAGATACCCCGCATGGTAGACATCTTCGCACGACGCCTGCAAGTTCAGGAACACCTGACAGTCCAGATACGCCGCTGCCTCGAAGAGGCACTCCACCCTAAGGGCGTCATGGTAGTCGTCGAGGCCCAGCACCTGTGCATGCAGATGAGAGGCGTGGAGAAGCAAGGGACCATCACCCGCACACAGGACTATTGCGGTGAGTTTGACCAGCCCGAAAGACGTCAGGAATTCTACAACATGCTCAGAGAGAATGATTGACCAGTCAACCATAGACCGAATCATGGACGCCGCCAACATCGTTGATGTCGTCTCCGAGTATGTCACCCTGCGACGCGCAGGAGCAAGTTACAAGGGGCTTTGTCCGTTCCACGACGACAAGACCCCTTCTTTCTACGTTAACCCAGCCAGAGGCATCTGCAAATGCTTTGCTTGCGGAAAAGGCGGCAACGCCGTCCACTTCATCATGGAGCAGGAACAACTCAACTACGTCGAGGCACTGCGACTGCTGGCCAAGAAATATGGCATAGAAATCAAGGAACACCAGCAGACCGACGAGGAGCGACGTAGCCAGAGCGAGCGTGAAAGCATGCTGGCCGTCAACGAATGGGCCAGCCACTACTTCCACCAGACCCTGCTCGAGACCGAAGACGGACGAGCCATCGGCCAGGCCTACTTCCGCAGCCGTGGATTCCGCGACGACATCATCCAGCGATTCCGGCTCGGCTACTCACCTGACACGTGGAATGCCATGTCGAAGACAGCCGTACAGAAAGCCTACAATCCAGACTATCTCGTCAAGATCGGACTCAGCATCCGACGCAATGACGGCACCCTCATCGACAAGTACCGAGGACGCGTCATCTTCCCCTGGTTTGCCGTCAATGGCGAAGTAGTCGCCTTCGGAGGACGCAAACTTGATGCTCGCACCAAGGGCGTCGAGCAGAAGTACATCAATTCGCCCGAGTCAGACATCTTCCACAAGAGCAACGAACTTTACGGTATCTTCCAGGCCAAGAAGCAGATGGTTAAAGAAGACCTCGTCTATATGGTCGAGGGATACACCGACGTCATCTCCATGCACCAGTGCGGCATCGAAAACGTCGTGGCCAACTCAGGCACCGCACTCAATCCCGCTCAGATACGCCTGCTACACCGATTCACCAGCAACATCACCCTCATCTACGACAGTGACGAGGCAGGCATCCATGCCGCCCTGCGCGGCACCGACATGTTGTTGGCCGAAGGAATGAACGTCAAGGTGCTCCTACTGCCTGAGGGAGACGATCCCGACAGTTTCGCCCGAAACCACAACGCCACTGAATTTCAGCAATATGTCAAAAGCCACCAGACCGATGCCATTCTGTTTAAGGTCAGCCTCCTGCTCAAAGAAGCCGGCAACGACCCACGCAAACGCAGCGAACTGGCCACAAGCATCCTCCAGAGCATCTGTGTCATACCCGACCCCATAGTCCGATCCTCCTACCTGCACGAATGCAGTGAGCAGATGAAAATGGACGAGCAGATGCTGCTCAGACAATGTAACAAGATGCGTAGCAACTGGGTAGCCGCCCAAAAGACTGAGCGCGAACGTGAACAACAACGGCAAAAAAGGCTGAATCAGCAAGAGGCCCCCACCAGTTCCTCCGAGAAAACCGAGAGTCAGGAATCAAGAGCCGATGGTCAGGAGAATTCCACACTTATGATTTACACATCACTCACCCCTTCCTCGGAGAGGCCGGGGGAGGTTCCTCTCACTCTCCCATTGGAGCAGCAGAAGGTCCCGGTTGAAGTCTCCCGCTTCACCGCTCTCGAACGGCTCATCATGACCCTCATCGTCCGCTATGGAGAACAGACCATTGAGGGACTCGACCAAAACGGGAAGAAACAAAGCATAACTGTGGTTGAATACGTGGCGCAGGAACTGTCCGTCGACGGACTGACCTTCCACAGCCTGCTCTATGCCCAGATGCTGACCGAGGCCTGTGGATACATCCGACAGCCCGGATTCCAATGCAGCCGCTATTTTGTCACCAACCCCGACATCAACATTAGCCGCGAGGCCAGTGACCTGCTGAGCGACCGATACCAACTGAGCCAGGGACAACAGATGCCCACCGAGCGCGAGATGCTGCCCGCCTACATCGTCCACCTGATGCTCGACTACAAGTATCAAGTGGTACATGAAGAACTGGAAAAAGTAACGAAACAACTGGCCGACCCTACACTCGCAGCCGATTCAGACAAGATGAGGGAAGTCCTGCAGCAGCACGTACAACTTACGGGCGTTCTCCGGAAACTGGGAGAGCGTCTTGGAGAGCGCGTGGTGATGAAGTAGACAAACTGTTGGACACAACCTCGAGATGGACGGGTACGACACCAGCACGCAGCATGTCCAAATGACGGGCAGCCGCCGTACTCAGGTCAATGACACGACCTACAGCAAAAGGACCGCGGTCAATCACCCGTACCACAACCTGCCGCTGGTTGTTCAAGTTCGTCACCCTGACCAGTGTGCCGAAAGGCAGCGTTCGGTGGGCACACACCAGAGCATCCTTGTCATAGCGTTCACCACTGGCCGTCCGCCGACCATGAGCACGGTTGCCGTAGTATGTAGCCTTTCCGTCGATTACGCTCAGGTCCTGGGCCCGTGTCAGGAGGGGAAATAACGTTAGGGATAGTAATAATAAGAGAGACTTCAGTTTCATACAAGTTCGGAGTTGCGTGGATGTTAAGAGAGGCAAAGTAAAAATAATCTGCTCAAATATCAAAATTTCAGACTGAAAAGTCTTTCTCACCCCCTCTCCCCAAGTTCGTAAATTATTCATTGTTAAATTCATTGTTAATTGTTCATTGTTAATTGTTCCGTGGTAACAATAGAAGATCTAAGTATTGAGTTTTCATCCCGTCCGCTGATGACCGACGTGAACTTTTCGGTCAATGCAGGCGACCGTATCGCCCTGGTCGGCAGGAACGGAGCAGGCAAGTCGACCCTGCTGAAAATATTGGCAAACCAACAGCAGCCTACAAGTGGGGTGGTGACCATGGCACGCGACCTGACTGTCGGTTACCTGCCCCAGGTCATGCAACCGAGCGACAGCCACAACCTCATGGAAGAAGCCAGTTCCGTCTTTTCACACATCGGCCAGATGGAGGCACGCATCGGCCAGATACAGCAACAACTGGCTACACGCAACGACCACGAATCAGACGACTACATGCGACTCGTTGAGCAGTTCACTCAACTGAGCGAACGTCACGCCATGCTGGGCGGACAACACTACCAGTCAGAAATTGAACGGACACTCCTCGGACTGGGATTCCGCCGCACTGATTTCCAACGGTCCACCAGTGAGTTTTCAGGTGGGTGGCGCATGCGCATCGAACTGGCCAAGATACTTCTACAGAAACCCTGCCTCCTGCTGCTCGACGAACCAACGAACCACCTCGACATTGGCAGCATCCAGTGGCTCGAACAGTTCATCCATCAACATGCCGGAGCCGTTATCCTCGTCAGTCACGACCGAGCCTTCATCAACAACGTCACCACACGTACACTCGAAATCACCTGTGGACACTTGATTGACTACAAGGTGAGTTATGACGAATACGTTCTCTTGCGTGAGCAACGACGCGCCACCCAATTGCGAGCCTACGAAAATCAGCAGCGCGAAATAGCCGAGGCACGCGACTTCATAGAGCGATTCCGATATAAACCTACCAAATCCAACCAGGTGCAAAGCCGTATCAAGATGCTGGAGAAAATCGTGCCTATCGAAGTCGACGAAATCGACACCTCGCACATTCATCTTCGCTTCCCGCCCTGTCAGCGAAGCGGTGACTATCCCGTCATCTGCGACGAAGTAGGTAAAAGTTTCGGACAGCACCGCGTCTTCTCGCACGTCAACCTCACCATCCGACGAGGCGAGAAAGTAGCCTTCGTAGGTAACAACGGAGAAGGCAAGTCCACACTCGTCAAGTGCATCATGCAGCAACATGAGCACGAAGGACTTCTCACCATCGGACATAACGTCCAGATAGGCTACTTCGCCCAGAACCAGGCACAATTGCTCGATGGCAGCCTTACTGTCTACGACACTATCGACCACGTTGCCACCGGCGAAATGCGCACTCGGATACGCGACCTTCTCGGAGCCTTCATGTTCGGAGGTGAAGCCAGCGACAAGTATGTCCGCGTTCTTTCTGGAGGCGAGCGCAGCCGTCTCGCCATGATACGCCTTCTGCTCCAGCCCGTCAACCTTCTCATCCTCGACGAGCCCACCAACCATCTCGACATGCCCTCAAAAGACGTGCTCAAGCAAGCCATCCAGCAATTCGATGGCACTGCCATCATCGTCAGCCATGACCGCGACTTTCTCGACGGACTTGTTACACGTGTGTTTGCCTTTGCCGACGGACAAGTACGAGAACACCTCGGAAGCATCTACGACTATCTTGAACAACGCAGCAGACAGGCCGAACTCACCGGACTCACCGGCGGAGTCAACCACCGTACGTCATCCTCCGCATCGTCCGCCACTTCTGGCGATGCAGGTCCCAAACAAAACAGGGGAGCGCAGGACTATACACAGCGCAAGGAACAACAAAAACAACTCCGTCGGGCACAACGTGCAGTAGATGAAGCCGAAATGCTCATTGCCCGTCTCGAAGCCGATATTGCCCAGGTGGAACAACAACTCGCTACACCTGTCGGAGCCTCTGATACCACCCTGTACACCCGCCATGCCGACCTTCAGCATCAACTGGAGAAAGCCATGCAACAATGGGAACAGGCCAGTGAGGAATTGGAAACGATGGGACAGGACTAAAGAAATGATTCTGATGTGCAACTTGGAATCGAAGCAAGCAGACAAGTTTTTTTTAGGCGGATTATTTTGGTTTACCTGATTTGTTTGTATATTTGCAAGGATTAGCAATACAAAAAGACGTTTTTATTATGATTGCATTAGCAGTTTTTCTTGGCATTATCGTCGTATTGGCGATTGTTATCGGACTGTGGTTCATGAATACACAGCGTGAACTGGTCAACCTCGATGAGAAGTGTAAGAATGCCCTTGGGCAGATTGAGGTGCAACTCAACTCACGTTGGGATGCACTGCTCAACTTGGCTCGTACGGCAGAGAAATTTTCCGAACACGAAAGTAAGACGCTGATTCAGACCATCCAGGCGCGTCGCGGTTCGGAAATCAAGACGGCCGAGGACGTGAATGCTCAGCAGTCGGCATTGGGCAGTGTGCTTAGCCGCCTGATGGTGCTCACTGAGAACTATCCCGACCTGAAGGCTGGCGATTTCTATGCGAAGACCATGAAAGGCGTGAACTCATACGAGGAGAACGTGCGCATGAGCCGCATGATCTACAACGACTCGGCAACACGCATGAATCGCTACGTGCGCCAGTGGCCATCGAGTTTTGTGGCCAACATGTTGCACTTCGAAGTGCGCGACTATTTGACGGTGGACAAGGAGGAGAAACGCGACGCACCAGTGCTGTTCGGATAATCAGGTCTTTAGACTTATTTCTGCTTCTATTGTAATATGTTCAGCATGAAATCCCTTCGAAATTGCTGGGCTGTGTTTTTGTGCCTGGCTACCCTGACCTTGCAGGCACAGCATCAGTTGCACGATTTGGAAATCATCGTCAATTTGTTTGAAGATGGTTCGGCCTATATCGGCGAACGACGTCAGATGACGCTTGGCGACCAGGGTACTGAGATCTACATCAAACAGTACGGCCTGGCTGACAGTCAAATGGCCATTTCACACTACGAAGTCGTAGAAGATACCACGCGCTATGAATTTGTCGACTGGGATATCAATGCAAGTCGAAGCGAAAAGGCTTACCGGTGCGGTGTCAACTACACCGAAAAAGGGGTGGAACTGTGCTGGGGATTCGGCGCGCCAGGCGAACATGTCTTCAATACGTTCTATCTCCTATCCAACCTGGTGCAGGGATATACCGATTACGATGGCTTCAACCACTGCTTCTACGATGCAGCCAATCCGCCGGCCCGTCATGTCCAACTCACTCTCAGTGCCAGTGATGATAGTCTTCGCTTCTCAAAGGAGAATGCAGGCATCTGGGGCTTTAAATTCCATGGAAACGTTCATTTCGATGACGGAAGCATTGTAGCAGAGAGCGAGCAATCCATGGAGGATGGTGACAAGATGGTCCTGATGGTGCAGTTTCAGAAAGGACTTTTTCACCCGCAAGTCAATCACGACGAAACCTTCACCGAGCGAGTGAAGGAACGCGCCTTCATCGGCAGCGACTATTCGGCCGACGACGAAGGAACCGGTCAGAAAACATCGCTTTTCGGTGGCGACGACATGTCGCTGGGAGAATTGGTGTTCGGTTGGGTGACGGGCATCTTTGTCTTTGTTGTCTGCCCGTTGCTTTATATCTTCCGCAAGCCCATCAAGCGTGCCCGTCAGAAACATGTGGTGCACAAGTTGCTTGGCAATACCGACGAGGTACCCTACCACCGCGAGGTACCCTTGAACGGTCAATTGCTCGAGTCGCAGAAGATTCTGCGTTCAACCCTGGGCATCATTGACCGCAGTGTTTCGCTGGGAGGCAAACAACTGATAGAAGCACTGCTGCTGCGGCTCATTTACAAAAAAGCCATCTCACTCGACCAGTATTCCGACCAAAAAGGCAATATGGTGGAGTTGTTCCGCATAGCCGACCCAACAGGATTTACAGGGTTTGACAATGACAACCAGAAAGACCGCCAGTTGGAGTACAGCCTGCACGATGTACTATACGCTGCGGCTGGCAGCGACCATCTGCTGCAACCCAACGAACTGAAAAACTATATAAAGGACGAGAATAACACGCTGGCCATTCGTTCACTATCAAAAATCCTGACCAATGCGACCGATAATCGCGTTTCTGTATCACTTAGTTCCATCGACCGAGACAAGGCACGCGAAGTGTTCGGCTTTTGGCGCTATCTGAACGACTTTTCGCTCGTTGGTGAGCGCGAGGTGGCAGAGGTGGCTCTGTGGAAAGACTATCTCGTCTATGCGTCACTCTATGGTATTGCTGGCAAGGTGCGCAAGGGCATGAAGAAGATGTGTCCCGACTACACTACCCTTGACACTTTGACTCGTCGCTTCCTCGACGAGACCGACCACTCCTTCGACAGTCTGGCCTTGCTGACTAACTATGCCTATAACACCATCCTCTACTCCAGTCGATACGAGACACACAGCGAACGGCTGGCCCGTCAACGTTTTGAACGCTGGTCGGGTGGCGGAGGTTCCGCATCCTTCGGCGGTGGTGGCGGATTTTCCGGAGGCGGTGGAAGCGGTGTCAGATAAGTTGAAAGTTAAAAGCAATAGTCAATTCTTATTAACCATCTTCTTGCTATCTTCGTACCTTTGTACTCAAAATACAACCGATTTGCATAACTTATTACTTATAAAAAATGAATCCAAAAACTTATCTTCCAATTATTGCAATGGCAATGACGACAACAGCATGTGTGAACAGCACATTGAAAGAAGAAGGTATCGGCATCAAACTCGAGAACATGCTCGACACCGTGGCTCCGGGTACCGACTTCTATCAGTATGCCTGCGGCGGATGGATCAAGAACAATCCGCTCAAGCCTGAATATTCGCGCTTCGGCTCATTCGATGCCGTGGCTGAAAACAACCGTGAACAAATCAAGGAACTCATCCTCGGACTGGCCGAACAGAAACAAGAGCCAGGGTCGGTGGAACAGAAAATCGGTGACCTCTATGCTATGCTCATGGACTCCGTTCGCCAGAACAACGAGGGTTACGAGCCTATCAAGGCAGACTTGGCTGTCATCGAAGCCATCGAACTGCGCGACGATGCCAAGCGCATGATGGTGGAGAACGCCTTCAAGGGCGCAGGCGAACTCTGGGGCTCAGGCATCGGTGCCGATATGATGGATTCGAAGAATAACCTGGTCGAAATAGGGCAGGGCGGACTGTCGATGGGACAGAAGGAATACTACCTTAGCGAGGATGAAGCCTTCAAGAAGATTCGCGAAGCCTTCAAGAAGCACGTGGTGAAGATATTCCGACTTGTAGGCGACGATGAAGAAACCGCACAGCGCAAGATGCAGTCGGTCATGGCCATTGAGACCCGCATGGCCAAGGCTTCGAAAAGCCGTGTCGAACTGCGCGACCCTGCTTCCAACTACCACAAGATATCGTACGAGGACTTTCTCAACGAGTACAAAGGCTACGACTGGACACAGTACTTCCACCTCAACTTCATTGACGACCTCAAGGAACTCTCCGTCGGTCAGCCCGAAGCCATCAAGGAAGCCATCGCGATTCTCGACCAGACCGACCTGAGACAACTCAAAGACTGGATGGAGTGGAACCTGCTGAGCGGCAATGCTTCTGTGTTGGGTGATGAACTGTTCAACGAAAACTTCGACTTCTTCAGCCGCACCATGCGCGGACAGCAAGAACCACAGCCACGCTGGAAACGCAGTGTGTCCACCGTAAGCAGCGTGCTGGGCGAAGCCGTTGGCCAGATGTACGTTGAAAAATACTTCCCAGCAGAGAATAAGGAAAGAATGATGCAACTTGTCAAAAACCTGCAGCAGGCACTGGCCGAGCGTATCGATGCACAGGAATGGATGAGCGACAGTACCAAGGCCTACGCCAAGGAGAAACTCTCCACCTTCTACGTGAAGATTGGCTATCCCGACAAATGGAAGGACTACTCCAAACTCACCATCGACGCAGAGAAGAACCTATACGAAACCATGCAGGCAGTGCGTGTATGGGCCACTCAGAAGGAAGTGGAAGAGAAGTACGGCAAGCCCGTCGACCGCGACGAGTGGTACATGACACCGCAGACCGTCAATGCATACTACAACCCCACCACCAACGAAATTTGCTTTCCTGCCGGCATCCTGCAATATCCTTTCTTCGACATGCAGGCCGACGACGCCTTCAACTACGGAGCCATCGGTGTAGTCATCGGACACGAGATGACGCACGGATTCGACGACCAGGGACGTCAGTTCGATAAAGACGGTAACTTCCGCGACTGGTGGGCCCAGGGCGATGGAGACAAGTTTAAGGAGCGTGCACAGATCATGGTCGACTTCTTCTCAGGCATCGAAGTCCTGCCCGGACTCATGGGCAACGGTGAACTCACACTGGGCGAGAACCTGGCCGACCACGGCGGACTTCAGGTGGCATACACCGCCTTCAAGAACGCGCAGAAAAAGGCCGAGGCCGAAGGACGTGCACCGCTCAAGGACGAGAAAGGCCTTACACCCGACCAGCGTTTCTTCCTTGCCTATGCAGGTGTATGGGCACAGAACATCACAGAGGAAGCCATCCGCGACCTCACTGCCCGCGACCCTCACTCACTGGGCGAATGGCGTGTCAACGGAGCACTGCCCCACATCGATGCTTGGTACGATGCCTTCGGCATCACCGACAAAGCCCCCATGTTCGTGCCCAAGGTAAAGCGTGTTACCATTTGGTAGGCCCATCTCAGAAGTTTGAAGTTTGAAATTTGAAGTTTGAAGTTTCCCGTTGCTCGCAGAGACGGGGCGTGCCCCGTCTCTGCAAACCGGATGGGAATACGCCCACATAGACACCCTTCGGTTCGATTCCTTGAGACGGGGCACGCCCACGTCTCTACAGCAATGAAAACTTCAAACTTCTCATCGTTCGGCTTGCCTTGGGACCGCTGACGTCCTGTCCGCAGTCATCGCGAAGCGCTTTCGCTCGTCGAAAGAAACTTCAAATTTCAAACTTCAAATTTCTGAGACGGGGCACGCCCACAAGTCCCTTCGGCTCCCCCGTTATCGGGGGACAGAAACTACGAGCAATGAAAAGTTCTCATCGTTCGGCTTCGCCGACGCTTTCGCTCGTCGAAAGAAACTTTAAATTTTAAACTTCAAACTTCAAATTTTCCTGTTGAGTCATGCCACTCCGACTTCCCGACCGACTTCCGGCCATCGACCTGTTGAAGAAAGAAAACATCTTCGTGATGGACACGACACGCGCCAGCGGACAGGACATCCGTCCGTTGCGTATCGCCATCCTCAATCTCATGCCTATCAAAATTACGACCGAGACCGATTTCATCCGTATCCTCTCCAATACTCCTTTGCAGGTGGAAATTGAATTCATGAAAATCAAGAGTCACACGTCCAAAAATACACCCGTAGAGCACATGATGACTTTCTACCGTGACTTCGAGGCGATGCGCAAGGAGAAATACGACGGACTCATCGTGACCGGTGCACCCCTTGAGCAAATGGACTACGAGCAGGTGACCTACTGGGACGAGTTGAAAGCCGTCTTCGAGTGGGCACATACCCATGTCCAGTCTACCTGCTACATTTGTTGGGCAGCACAGGCTGCACTCTACCATTTCTACAAGATACCGAAATATCCGTTGCCCGAGAAAAAGTTCGGTGTCTTCACTCACAGTGCCCTGCGCAGCGAGTTGCCCATCTTCCGTGGTTTCGACGACCAGTTCTTCGCACCTCACAGCCGTCACAGCGAGGTGCGACGCAGCGATATCGAACAGGTGCCTGACCTGCACATCCTGGCCGAATCAGCCGAGGCCGGCATTCATATAATGGCAGCACGCGAGGGACGTGAGTTCTTCATCATGGGACACATGGAGTATGCACCCTTGACACTCGACTCCGAATATCGTCGCGACGTGGCCAGGGGGCTGCCCATCCACATTCCTCAGAACTACTATGAAGATGATGATCCGCAGCGTCGCCCCATCGTACGATGGCGGGCTCATGCCAATTTGCTGTTTACCAATTGGCTTAACTATTACGTCTATCAGAAGACACCGTTCGACATCAATCAGATTGTATGAGGTTGCTTGAGTTGCTTAGTCCGGCCCGAACCGCTGACATCGGCATCGAGGCCATCCGCCACGGTGCCGATGCCGTATATATTGGTGCCTCCCAGTTTGGTGCCCGTCAGGCAGCAGGCAATTCGGTCAAGGACATTGCTCGCCTTTCAGCCTATGCCCACCAGTTCGGGGCACGTGTCTATGCCACGGTAAACACCATTGTCTATGACACCGAACTGGAGCAGGTGGAAGAACTGCTGGTCCAGTTGATGGCAATTGGCGTTGATGCATTCATAGTCCAGGACATGAGCCTACTGGAACTGAGACATCGCTCTTCCCGACTAAAGAACATGGTCCTCCATGCCTCGACCCAGATGGACAACCGTACGGCAACACAACTGGCATGGTTGCAGGGCGAGGGTATCAGTCAGGTAGTGCTGGCACGCGAACTCAGCCTTGATGAAATACGTCACCTGCACGTCTCCTGTCCTGACATTCGCTTGGAAGTCTTTGTCCATGGAGCCCTCTGCGTCAGTCTGAGTGGCCGCTGCTATGCAAGTCAGTCGCTCTTTGGCCGCAGTGCCAACCGTGGAGCCTGTGCCCAAGTCTGCCGCCTGTCGTTCGACTTGGAGGACGAACAGGGCACGAAGTATGTGCGCGACAAACACCTGCTCTCACTGCGCGATCTCTGCCAACTTGACGCCCTTGAGGACCTTGCCGGTGCGGGTGCCTCGTCGTTTAAAATTGAAGGAAGGTTGAAAGATATGGCCTACGTGAAGAATGTGACCGCAGCCTACAGCCTGGCACTCGACCGCCTTTGTGAGAAGTATCCCGACCGATACTGCCGCAGTTCTCATGGACGTGTCGACCTGCACTTCCAGCCCGATGTCAACAAGACCTTCAACCGCGGCTTCACCCACTACTTTCTGTACGGACGTACCCAGGACATCTTTTCGTTCGATACGCCTAAGTCCATGGGACTGCCCTTGGGACGCGTCGAATCCATAGACGCAGACAGTTTTGTGCTCATCACCAGCGGGAGCCTGTCCAACGGTGACGGACTCAGTTATTTCGACCCTTCTGGCCAACTGGTCGGCCTGAGGGTCAATCGTGCCGAGGGCCGTCGTGTCTATCCGCTGCACATGCCATCTGACTTGCAGGTTGGTATGTTCCTCTACCGCAACTACGACAAACATTTTGCAGACCAACTGGCTGGTTGCAGTTCTGACCGTTACCTGCCAGTCGACATTGGTATCAGCCATGACCAGTACGGCTTCATGCTCACAGCCGATGACGGTTACCATCATGTCCAGGTGCATCAGACCTATGCTCCCCAACTGGCTCGAACACCTCAGGCCGATAACATTCACCGCCAGTTATCCCGTCTGGGCAACACCATCTTGCGCGCACGAACCATTACCATTCATTATTCCGAGAACTACTTCATTCCGTCATCACTGCTTTCCCAGTGGCGTCGCGATTTGGTGCAGGCTTTCACTACAAAAACTGCAAGCCCCTCTCAGACCCTCCCCTGTAAGGAGGGAGAGGCCTCAGATTCCCTCTCCCTTCCCTTGGAGGGGGTGGGGAAGGTTCTTTTTTGGGGGTCCCTTTCCCCTCTAAATGTTGCCAACCATTTGGCAGCCAATTATTACCACTCGCAGGGCCATGATACAGTTCCTCTAGCCTACGAGTTACAGTCCGATGTTGCCACACCACTCATGACCTGCCGTCATTGCTTGCGCTATGCCATGGGTTGGTGCACGAAACGAGGGGGGACACCTTTGCCCCAACGCCTGTATTTGCGCATGAGAAACGGACATCGCCTCTCCCTCCGCTTCGACTGCGATCAGTGCCTCATGTATGTCCTGCGTTGAACCACATCCCTTTTTATCCTCATCACATTTTTTACCGATTGACTCATTGTAATTTAGAAGAAATGTAATGAGGATAAAAAATAATATGGTAATATCTATTAATACGAAAAAAGGTTGTAACAAACGAGTAATTTTGGAGAATTAACGCAGAAAGCGCGTAAATAAAAGGCAAGTCGGGGAATAATGGGGAATCATAGGACGAAGAGAAAATGCAACTTGATGCGGATTGGTGCAAGAGTTAGGTCTCTAAATCGTAACCCGCTTGAGCCAACTCAGACAGTTAAACTTTTCTAATTCCAAAGGTACGGAAAAGGCAGAATGACGCAATTCAAACTGACAGGTTTTCGACTCAATAAACTGCAACGAATTGCCGAAAAAGCATCTCAGAAAAAGGTATTATATTTGCAGCCTGAAATTAAAAAAGGAATTAGAAATGAGATCAACTTTCAAGATTTTGTTCTATGCGAACAAGGGTAAGGAGAAGGATGGGATTGTTCCTATCATGGGCAGAATAACGATCAATGGTACGCAGTGCCAGTTTTCATGCAAGCACAGGATACCACTGGCTATGTGGGACGTGAAGGGCAACTGTGCC
>FLNU01002334.1_pt1 | contig 59407 bp, 49 predicted proteins | sample 1140361 | NCBI WGS metagenome assembly FLNU01 (sample SAMEA3878206, study PRJEB12797) | bioreactor metagenome | biome: Moose rumen | place: Sweden | collected 2011-10 | reverse complement strand
CCTTCGCCAATGGTTTCAAAATTAACTATATAGAGTTTCAGTTTGACCTGAAGCAGTTCGGGTTGCTCAATAAGTTCCGGTTTGACCCAATGTTTCTCATTCCATGCACTCAAAATCAGCGGGAAACCGGAGCCGATGTTCTCTCCGTAACCTATCATGCGCAACATGTTCTGCATACGCTGATTGCGTGCCTTGCTCTCGCCGCCGGCGTAAATCTGTTCGATAGGCAGTTTCAACAAGCCCGGATTGGTAAAGACAAACGCATCATCCAACTTCTCCACTTTCAGGATGCCGTTCGTTACGAAGTCCGCATGAATAATAGCATTCGTCATTGCTTCACGCACGGCCTTATGTTGGGTGGTATCGTCCACGCGTTGCATACCTTCCATGGCAAACGGACGCGGCAAATCCCGTGTCAAACGCGGCAGGACAGTTCGCATAAAGTTGAAGAGGTTGTTCTCCCAAGTGCCATCATACGTCAAACGGTCGCTGTACCGCTGGTCACCTATGAGGTCAGTCTTGTCAATATAATCCATGCGCAGATTGTCGAAGCGTTCTCGCACAGGCAGCCCCTTGCCGAACATAAGCAGTCCTGCCATCGTCAGCCACTCTTTGCCGGTGACACGGTCGGTAGCCATACCACCCAACTGGCGCAAGAAATCCTCATTACTGAGATTGTTCCAAACATGGTCGGGATTGTCAATTCTAAACAGCATACGGTAACGGTCCAACGTTGGAATATCTATATCGTCTATCGTATAGTACTCAATCAGCATACGGTCGTTGCCGTCCGGATTGGCGTCACGCATCATCATCCGAACATCGGCATCAGAGCAATGATAATCGCCTTCATAGTTACGGCGAAAGGTAGCTTTGAGCGGATTATTGTTGAGGAATACCGGGCGGGTCATATAGTCCGCACGCGGGATATGAATGGCAATAATCTCTTTGCCTTCAATTGAGAGGACTTGTACGTTGTCATCCTTGAGCAGATTGACAGACACCTTGTTCGGGTCGTTCAGAAGATTCCAAAAATCCGTGATGAGTTTGTCGGGATTGGTAACACCGTGGATAGTATATCGCTTGCTTTGGTCCTTTTCTGCGCGATGTTCTTCGATGCCCAACAGAATAGTACCGCCATACGAATTAGCGAACGCGGAATAGGTATCCCAAAGACTGTTCGGGAGCCTGCTTTCGCATCGTTTGCACTCAAGGGTAAGGTGCTCGCCTTTCTCCAAGAGTTCGTATATGTCGGTTGGTGTCAGCATGTCTATTGCTTTGTAAATTTATGTCAGCTCATCATCAGATGCTCGCGCCTTTTCATCAAGATAGTAGCCTTGGTGTGTTTGTCGTTCATTGGCATGCCCGCTTGCGGGTCAGTTCGGGGGATTAAGTTAAAAGTTGAAAGTTGAAAGTTAAAAGTTGAAAGTTTAAAGTTATTTCAGCACTGCTGCACGCAGACCGGATAATAACCGCTCTAACTCTGTGCCTTCGGCATCCACTTCCATCAATTCATTGTCATCAATCTATCCGACATTTTCGGTATAACCTCACCTCGTATATATCGACAACTACGCTTTACATCGTATCGCCCTGCGAATTGGCAAAGGCGCAAATGGACTTTAGGTTATCATCCTGCCAAATGCGTTTGAACTCGGTATGTTGATCTTCTTTCATTGCCGTTAACTGACTATGACTCAAAAAATCGCACAAAGGTACTCAAAAAAATCTAAACTTGCAAATTTTGATGTTAGAAAAGTTTGATTTTGTAAACTTTTCAGCATGAGATTGACATAATCGGTAGATTTTGCGGCGGTTTTCGAAGAGATTATAGGCAATCAGCCCACTTCTTTTTTGATGCCTCCCCCAAAAAGTTTTATCGGACAGTAATAATTATTTTATCGGACAATAATAACTAACTAAAGTTGTCTCATTTTTTTGTTGTACAAAATTAGCCAATTCATCCTCGTGCAATAGTTGCGGGTGACTATTGCACGAATCGGCTTGGTGGGGGTATGCACGACACCGCAGGCGAGAGGTGTGGTGGCGTGTGTTCCGACATTCGAACGCTCGGAGGCGTTCTCCACTATGAACGCTCGGAGGCGTTCGCTACTATTAGAACTTGGGTATGTGGAAATACATCTGCCTGCCCGTGATAGGGTGGGTGAAGGATATCTCAGCGGCGTGGAGCATTAGGTTGCTCGCTTGTATATCATCCGGTGGGTGAGAGTTAAACTGCGCCTGCTGTCCGACCTCTCCGTAAAGTCTGTCGCCAACGATAGGGGCGTTGAGACCGAGGTGGTGGGCGGCGTGGATACGCAGTTGGTGCGTTCTGCCTGTTATGGGGTAGAAATCAATGAGGCAGGTGCCATCGGCTCTTATCTCGCGAATCTTATACTTTGTCGTTGCGGGTTTGCCGTGCTCGAAAGATACCATCTGTCGCGGGCTGTCAAGCGGGTTCTTCAAGAGGGGCAGTTCGATAACGCCTTCCTTAGGTTTATTTATTGGAGCGCGTGCGAGTACCGCCTCATAATGTTTCTTGACTTTCCGTTGTTCGAACATGGCCTGCAATGCAGCCATGGCTTCGCTGCGCTTGCAGATAACGACTAATCCGGAGGTGTCTTGATCTAAGCGATGTACGGGCGATGGATTGCCGTCAAGGTGCTTGATTGCCCATTTGACGAGCGAATAACCACCATCTTTGGCGGGGATAGTGAGCAGTCCCGAAGGCTTATCTACCACAGCCAACCAGTGGTCTTGATAGACGATGCGCGTCTGCTCAGCAAGGGCGATACTGCTTTGTAGCAGGGGGTTCTCGTCAACCTCTAATCCCGCAAGCATAAACTTCAACAGCGGTTTGCACCTGCCCGTGCAGGCGGGGTAGAAATTAGAATCTTGGCGAATATCATTTTTAGGCGGGGCACCTATCCAAAACTCAGCCATACAGACAGGTTGTAAGTTGTGCTGATAGGCGTATTGCAGCAGTTTAGGTGCGCAGCAGTCGCCCGTGCCTGAAGGGGGAAGAGTCCCTTTGTCGTCCTGCTTGACGAAAGGTATATTAGATACATCCACGCCGCTTTTTATCATCTTTCTCCGTTCGAAATAGTCCTCTTCCGACATCAATTCTTTCTCCTCTTGAAAGATTTCCAGAGGAGTGGCGGTATCGCCTAAGTAGTTGAGAAGATGGTATTCCTCGAACAGACGCCTTTGCAGGGCGCGGCTGCGACTGCGGCGCTCTGATTTTTGTCGTAGTAATTCTGATTGCTGATCTTCGGGCGTGCTATCGCACTTAATTAGCGGAACTGATGAAAGAGATTTTTTTATCTCTGCTTCTTCCTTGCGAAAGAAACCGTCTGGAGTACTCCAATCATATACGGGCGGGACGAAGCCCTCGTGCTGAAAACTGCCATCAAGCAAAGCAGAGAAAGCGCAGAGGTAGTAAAACCTTGTTTGTTGCCTTTGTTCTTTGTCGCAAGTGGTGCTATCGCTGATCTTGGCGTCATCAGAAGCACCGGTGCGTACCACTAAGACACCGAACATTTTTCCACAGCGGTTTAGTTCCGAGTCGGGGTTTTCTTCCATATAGGAATGTATTCGCTCTATTACCTCTTCTGCTGCCAATCGAGCCCAGGGGTGAGGGCGATAAGCAAAAGGAAAGGTGAAGCGTGCAGGAGCAGGAAATTGTTCCCAGCCTATTGGAAGAGGATGAAGCATAACAAGTACGAAGTGCTAATGTACCGCTGCGCTATGTACGAAGGCAAGGTGACTAAATTAACTTATAATCTTAACATCGCAGTGCGGGTACTCGAAGGAGAAGCCGTGCTGAGGCAGTTCGGTATAGAACCGCTGTTGGTTCTCGAAGTAAACCGACCAATAGTCTTGCGATGATACCCAGGCTCTTATGACGAAGGTTATATCGTTGGAATTGAGTGATTTGAGTGCCACGAACGGGTCAGGTATGGGAAGCGTGGATGTATTTACCGAAGAAGTACTTGTCGGTGTTGGTTGTTTGTCTTTTGAGGTAAGGATGCGTTTGTCCTCTGATAAGATTGATAGGATACACTTCTTACACTCTTCGGCATCAGAGCCGTAAGCCACCGACACCTCCCAATCGATGCGTCGCAAAGGTTGTGCCGAATAGTTGTTGATAGTGCCGTTGCTGAGTGAGCCGTTAGGAAGAATAACAACGCGGTTGTCCACTGTCAGTATTTTCGTTGAGACGATAGACACATCCATTACTGTGCCGCTGTAGCCTTGTGCTTCAATGAAGTCACCTGCCTTAAAAGGCTTAAAGAAGAGCAGCATAATACCGCCGGCAAAATTCTGTACGGTTCCCGATAATGCCATACCGATTGCCATACCTCCGGCAGTGAGTAAGGCAGCGAGAGAGGATGTGTCAACGCCAAGGGTGGAAATCGTAATTATAATGAGGATAATGGTGAGGGAGATACTGACGAAGGATGTAATGAAGGAAGCGAGTGTGCGTTCTGTCTTTTTCCGTTCGAAGATACGTTGCAGCACCTTCTTCTCCCTGCTTATCAGCCAAGCACCGACGGCATATATTACTATGGCAGCAAGAACCTTAATGCCAAAATGAAGAGCGGATGTGCCCAAATCTTGCCAAAAAGTGACGGGGTCTTCTTGTGCTTTTTGAATAATTGTTTGAGTTACCTCCTTTATGGAGTCCGGTGGAAGGATTGTGGGATTTGCCAAATCAATATCAAGGAAAAACATATTGGTGTGATTTTAGAGTCTCCTGTCGCAATAATGCGGGCAAAAAACGCGAGAGTTTATAGATTAGAGTTGAGGAAGGAGATTAGGTTGGCGAGGGATGACGGTGTGAAGCAGTGGTCTGCTTCGATTTTGGCGGTTTGAAAGGAATTAGTGTTGTATGCAGAAGAGATGCGGGTGATGCAGTCTTCGGTTACGGAGAGAGGAAAGAGGTGGTCGTTAGTGCTGTAGATCAAGAGTAAAGGGCGCGGGGCTATCTGTGCTGCGATATCGGGGTAATCGAGGCGAAAAGATTGCTGAGGTCGGAACATAGAGTAAGCAGAGGCATTGTTCAATATGCCTTGTGATTTCTTTGTAGTCATCCAGTTGGCGGCAGCGCATACGGCTATGCTTTTATCTTCGGCTGCGAGTTGCCATGCTCTATATCCTCCGAACGAGAAACCGAAACAGGCGATGCGAGCAGTATCTACGCAGGAAAGAGAGCGGAGATAGGCAATGCAGGCTTTGTCGTCATCAAGGACTTTCTCGAACCATGCCCTACCGTATTTTTTGACGCATGCGCTGTAGAAGGAGGGTTGATATTCTTTTAGTGTTTTGTTGAAGGCTTTTAATTCGTTCTCGTCTGCATCGTTTGCGGGTTTATCAATGGCTCGCGTCCCCCAATAGAGGGCATCAATGCAGAGGACGACATAGCCCATAGCGGCAAGGCTGTCGGCGATGTACATCCCTGAATATGCTTTTTGAATGTAGAGGCTGTCTGAAAGTGAAAGTTGAGAGACGGGAGCAGAGCGGGGAATAGAAACAAGTTTTTCTTTGCCGATGGAAAACCATGCGCCGTGGTCGTGCAATAAGAGCACGGCGGGGTATTTCGTTTCTGCTTTAGTGCCGGCACATTGTTGTGTTTGCCGGCTTTTACTACGTGGGATTAGTAGATAACCTTCTGCCTGCTCTCCATCGGCAACGGGTACGTTGACGAGGTTGGTAGTGTAGGACACTGAGTCGCTTTGCGAATATCCCGAGTAGCATTGTGCCCCCTGTGCAGCAAGTGCTGACGGCAGTGCTACCAGGCTAAGTAGAAGCACGATGATAGTAATATGTCTCTTTATTCCCATTGTCGGAGGAGGTGATATTGCCAAGAACAAGTGGTGTCGGTGGTTTGCCGGTAGATTTGTGCGGCTCGCAGGAAATAGTGTTGTGCCTTCTTCTTGTTGCCTCCTAATATTCCGGGGGCGAAGTAGCGGATATTCCCTTGCATAGTTATGGCAAGCGGATTGAGTGAGTCTGCCTCGTATGCCTGCTCTGCGTAGCGAAATGAGCGTAAGGCGTTGCTAATAGTCGATTGTCGCACTTTGACCCTATAGGCTGCCAGTGCGCTACGGTAGGCAAGGATGGTGGCTGAGGGCAAAGTGGAAGAAGCCTGCTCTATATGCAGCGCGAAACTATCTAATCGCTGCATAGCATCTGCTCTATTCATATCAATGGCGGCAGCCGTGTAGCCGTATTCGTAGTCTAAATATCGATGTTGTTCGGTAGTCGTAAGAGAAGAGAACGAACTTGAATTGAGATAATCTGCCCAAACCTGCATATTTTCTTTCTGATATGCGTCAAAGAGCATACAATCTGCAAACTGCGCCTGCGCGATGGCACAGACGCAGTTCAGCAGCAATAAAGCAAAAGGTATTTTAATCTTCAAAAGCACCTTTTTCTAATTTCAGTGTATGAGTAGGTTGGTCGCATACCTCGCTTGGTCCGTAGTATTGAATAGGTCCGGGATAGATGTAAGAGGTGTTGGCGTCTGCCCACTCATCGCGGTGTGCGGCAAGATATTTGAAAGGTGCACCCTCGAGGTCAACGAGAGCCTTTTGTATCACGGGTTTCATCTTCCCTGCGCGTTTCTCCATATTCATCATCATCGTGATAGGCACGCCTCCTGCTTGCCATTCTGATGCAGGTGCGGTGAGGTTCTGCACGAGTGCCATATAACCTGATTTGCCGCCAGCTATCAGCCATGTAGCGGTTATACCGATAGAGTAGCAGTAATCAGCGTCGAAGTTTGAAGGTATAGCGCACCGACCTTCATAACCGAAGAAGTGTCCGAGTGCCGAGAATTTGCCTTTGTACGTCCCGGAAGCCTTCATTACGGCAAGGCGCTTGGCTACCATCTCGATAAGTAGTTTCTCCGTTTCAATCTGACTCACTTGTACATTGCCGTGAGGATCGCGGTCAAGCATTAACTGGCGAGCTATGCCCTTTGGCAGGTCACGGAAGAGAGCACTTGACTCAGGCGATAGACATGCCTTCACAAACTGACGCTTCTCATCCTCTGTCTCGAGAGCATTGAACCCCTCGTTAGTGGCGAGCAGGTCGTTCAATTCGGCAATAAGGCGACGCATGGCAGGGATAAATTCTATCAGACCTTCGGGGATAAGAATTGTACCGAAGTTTAGTCCGGCATCAGCGCGAGCAACGATAACCTTGATAATGCCGTCAACGATGTCGTTCAGAGTCATATTCTTTGCTTCTACCTCTTCTGAGATGAGGCATATATTAGGCTGACTTTGAAGAGCACATTCGAGGGCAATATGAGAAGCAGAGCGACCCATAAGGCGGATGAAGTGCCAATATTTCTTTGCCGAATTAGCGTCACGCTGGATATTTCCAATCAACTCCGAATAAGTCTTGCAAGCGGTGTCGAAACCGAAGGATGTCTCTATTTGAGAGTTCTTAAGATCACCATCGATAGTCTTCGGGCATCCGATAACTTGTATTCCGCAACCTTTCTGCAAATAATATTCGGCGAGAACGCAAGCGTTAGTGTTGGAGTCGTCACCACCGATAATAACAATGGCACGGATACCAAGTTCGTGGCAGATCTCTATACCTTTGTCGAACTGCCATGGTTCTTCAAGTTTGGTGCGCCCTGAGCCGATAATGTCGAAGCCGCCCGTATTTCGATATTCGTTGATGATATCGCCCGTCAACTCCACATATTTATGCTCAATAAGTCCGCTCGGACCTCCAAGGAAACCATAAAGTTTATTCTGAGGATTGAGGTTTTTCAAGCCATCGTACAAACCGGAGATAACATTATGACCGCCGGGGGCTTGACCACCTGATAATATTACGCCGACATTCATCGGCTCCATCGGCTTTTTCTCACCTTTGACCATGCTGAGAATAGGCATTCCGTAAGTGTTGGGGAATAATGCTTTTATCTCTTCATGATCAGCAACAGACTGCGTGGCTTCACCTTCTTTCAAAACCACATTTCCTTTCAGAGCAACAGGCAACTTAGGTTGATAACTGCTCCGAGCAATTTGTAGAGGACTTTTTAGCATAATTGTATATTTTTTATTCTTTCAATTTCGTCGCTTAACGCTTCGCTACAAAGTTAATATTTTTTTTCGTGATATAAAAAAAGTGATATTATTGATTATTTTTTTTAAAAAAAATTTTGCTGTATTAGAAAAATGTAGTACCTTTGCACTCGCTTTTGGTAATAACGACCATAATGGCAAGCACCAAACAGTACATATAGTTTTGACTCGTTAGCTCAGTTGGTAGAGCATCACACTTTTAATGTGGGGGTCCTGGGTTCGAGCCCCAGACGGGTCACAAGGAACAAACAGGCTAATTCTTTTTGAGTTAGCCTTTTGTTATAAAAGAGTTATAAGTTACCGGTTATAAGTTACAAAATAATATAATATGAGAAGATTGGAAGATAAAGAGGTTAAGCAACTTAAGGAGCAGGGTTGCACTGCGGAAGATTGGGGTAAGATACAAGTTGCGGAGGGTTTTTCGGCAGATTATGTAAGTGAAGTTCATTTTTCGGGGGATGTGACTATAGGTCGCTTGGACAAGGAATATGTTCTACCCGGCGGTTTCACGGTTCATAGCGGTATATATAAAGCCGTTATTCATAACTGCGAGTTTGGCGACAATGTGCATATATACAATGTGCATAACTATATTGCGAATTACCGCATTGGCAATAACACATGTATCGAGAATGTGAATTCTCTCGTAGTTGACGGCACTACAACATTCGGCAATGGTGTTAGGGTTCCGGTTATGAATGAGGGAGGCGGTCGTGAGATACCTATCTTCGACGGGCTGTCTGCTCATTTAGCATATATATTAACTCTCTATCGTCATCTGCCTCATATCATAGAGTGCCTCACAAAAATGATTGACGACTATGCTGAGTCGCAGAGGTCTGCTATGGGGTATATAGGCAATGATGTGAGGATCATCAACTGCGGTAGTCTGAAAAATGTTCGGATAGGTGATAATGCCAATATCGGTGGTGCATCGGTGTTGAAGAACGGGTCTGTCAACTCAAATAAGTATGCCCCCGTCAAGATAGGGTCAGGCGTTAAGTGCGATGATTTTATTATCTGTTCGGGCGTGTCGATAACCGATAGCACGTTAGTCAGCAGGTGTTTCATAGGTCAGGGCTGCGAGATGGGCAAGCATTATTCCGCACTTGAGAGTTTGTTCTTCTCTAACTGTCAAGGTATGCATGGCGAGGCAACGGCAATCTTTGCCGGTCCTTATACGGTAACTCACCATAAATCGACATTGCTTATTGCCGGTATGTTCTCGTTTCTTAATGCCGGTTCGGGTAGTAACCAGTCGAATCACATGTATAAGTTAGGACCTATTCATCAAGGCATAGCCGAGCGTGGTGCAAAGACGACGTCTGACTCTTATCTGCTATGGCCGGCAAAGGTGGGTGCGTTTACCTTGGTTATGGGGCGTCATACAAAGCATTTTGACACCTCTGCTCTGCCGTTCTCTTATCTGATAGAGAATGCGACGGAGAGTTATTTGGTTCCTGCCGTCAATCTGCGTTCAGTAGGTACGATACGCGATGCACGCAAGTGGCCCAAGCGCGATAACAGAAAGGATCCGAATAAGATTGACCGAATTAATTATAACCTGCTCTCGCCATATACGATACAAAAAATGTGGCACGGAAGGGATATCTTGTGTGAAATACGCAAATTATCCGGTGAGGGAACGGAGGTATATTCATATCAAAATTGCAAAATACGCAACTCATCCCTAAAGAAAGGTCTTGAGCTTTACGATACAGGTATCAAGAAATTCCTTGGTAATTCGCTTATTTCGCGTTTGTCGAAAGCAGAGTGGAATTCGATAGATGAGATTAAGGAGGTGCTTACACCGGACTCTGAAATAGGTTTGGGAGAATGGATCGATTGCTCGGGACTTATAGCACCTAAGTCGGAGATTATGCGCCTACTTAATGATATTGAAGAGGGCAGAGTCAGGACATTAGACGAGATACAGGAGAGGTTCATCCTGATGCACGAGAACTATTACTCTTACGAATGGACATGGGCGTTGAATCGTTTGGAACAAGTATGGGGCACAGAACTAAAAGATGTTGAATTAGATGATATTATCCGTTCCGTCAGCGATTGGAAGAGGGCAGTGCTTGACTTGGATCATCTCGTATATGAGGATGCGAAGAAAGAGTTCAGCCTTAATGCCCATACAGGTTTTGGGATTGACGGAGATGACGTGGAGAATAGTCTCGACTTCGAAAATGTGCGAGGCAGATTTGAGAGCAACTCCTTCGTGCTTGAGGTTCTCGAACATATAAAGAGGAAATCTCAACTCGGGGATGATATGTTGGCAAAGCTTTTGAAAGTGCGGGCGGAACCCTAAAGTGCGGGCAGAGCCCTAAAGTGAAAAATTAAAAGTTAAAAATAAGCACAATGTATTTGCAGATATTAAAATCGAAGATACACCGCGTTATGGTAACGGATGCCAATCTTGATTATGTTGGCAGTATAACCATCGACAAAGATCTGATGGATGCTGCGGGTATATATAATGGCGAAAAGGTGCAGGTGGTGGACAATACTAACGGGGCGCGCCTTGAGACGTATGCCATAGAGGGCGAGCGCGGGTCAGGTTGTATATGCATGAACGGGGCAGCAGCGCACCTTATGAATAAAGGAGATATTGTCATAATAATGTCGTATGCGCTGATGACGGCAGACGAGGCTCAGTGTTTCAAACCAAAAGTGGTGTTCCCTATACAAAATAGGTTGTAGGTTATTGAAGTTTCACCCACAATTACCCACAATTATCCAAAAATTGAAATGAACGTTCGGAGACGTTCTCCACTATTTGAAATTTTTGGCGAAATTAGCGGGAAACTTTAGTAAAGTAATTTTTAGAAGTACTCTGTAATGTTTTTTCATCTTGAACATACTGACCCGTTAAGTCATGCGAGAGCGGGTGTTATCCATACCGACCATGGTGATATACAGACACCTATCTTTATGCCGGTGGGGACTGTCGGGACAGTCAAAGGTGTCCACAGAAGGGAGTTGGAGGATGAGATACATGCGCAGATTATTTTGGGTAACACATATCACCTCTATCTTCGTCCGGGTACATCGGTCCTACGTGAGGTAGGCGGTCTTCATCGTTTTGAAGGGTGGACACGCCCCATATTGACCGATTCGGGCGGATATCAGGTCTTTTCCCTTTCAGGTTTGAGGAAGATGACAGAAGAGGGAGTTCGTTTCTCTTCACATATTGATGGCAGACACCTCTTTTTTACTCCCGAGAGTGTTATGCAGATAGAGCGCGAGATAGGGGCGGATATAGTGATGGCTTTCGATGAGTGTACCCCCGGAACAGCTGAGTATCAGTATGCAAAGCAGTCGATGGAGCGGACTCATCGATGGCTGGATCGTTGCATCAAGACTTTTGACGAATCGCCGGCATTATATGATTATAAGCAACATCTATTCCCGATAGTGCAGGGCTGCGTGTATAAAGACTTGCGCTCAGAGGCGGCCAAGCGGCTGAGAGACCTCGACAGAGACGGATACGCAATTGGTGGGCTTGCTGTCGGCGAGCCGGAAGAGACAATGTATGAGATGATAGAGGTGGTGGGTGATATCCTCCCGCACGATAAACCGCGATACCTTATGGGCGTCGGTACACCTTGGAATATATTGAATGCCATCGAGCGGGGGGTTGATATGTTTGACTGCGTTATGCCGACGCGCAACGGCAGGAACGGGCAGATATTCACATGGCGGGGAGTGATGAATATGCGTAACAAAAAATGGGAAACCGACTTCTCGGAGTTAGACCCGCAGGGCACTTCGTATGTGGATCATCAGTATAGCCGCGCCTATACAAGACACCTGATTCATGCCGGTGAGATGCTCGGACTGCAGATACTCTCTATTCATAATCTCGCTTTTTATTTGGAGTTGGTGTGCGTGGCAAGAGAGCATATCAAAGCAGGGGACTTCAAGCAATGGAAAGATGCAGTTTTGCCTGAATTAAAACAACGACTTTGAAACGACTTGACAAATATATAATTGGTAAGTTTCTCGGTACTTTTTTCTTTTCTATTGTGCTGATATTATCGATAGCCATCGTCTTTGACCTGACAGAGAAGATGGATGAGTTTTTTGAGAATCAAGCACCGCTGCGGGAGATAATATTTGACTATTATCTGCCTTTCATACCTTATTGTATGAATATGTTCTCTTCGCTGTTCATATTCATATCGGTTATATTTTTCACCTCTAAATTGGCGGGTAACTCTGAGATAATATCAATAATGGCGGCCGGCGTATCATATCATAGGTTGATGTTGCCATATTTCATTTCCGCTTCGTTTTTATTCGTTCTATTTTTCGTGTTAGGCGGTTATGTAATTCCTCCTGCCACGGGTAAGATGCTCCGTTTTCAGGATCAGTACATACAAAAATTCACTTCCGACAATGCCCGCAATATACAGATGGAGGTTGAGCCGGGAACGATTCTCTATATTGAAACGTTCCAACGTCGTACTAACACGGGCTATAGAGCCTCGTTTGAGCATTTCGATGGAAAGACTCTTGAACTGCGTATCACAGCCGACCGCATAAAGTATGATTCACTCTATAATTGGCATTTGGAACAATATACCAGGCGCAGTTTCAGCGGGTTGGTGGAAACGATAGATAAAGGTTCGAGATTAGATACCATTATACCCATAAAACCTGATGAATTGTTTATTACGGCGGAACAGGCGCAGGAGATGTCAAATCCCGAATTGCGGGCGTATATCAAAAAGCAAAGAGAACGAGGGGCGGGCAATACGCAGGCTTTTGAGACGGAATATCATAAGCGTTGGGCTTCACCCTTGGGGGCATTCATTATGACATTGCTCGCTGTTACTATGTCATCTAAAAAAGTGAGAGGCGGGATGGGGAAAAACCTCGGAACAGGAGTGGCTCTATCTGCCCTATATATCTTATTTTCAACTGTCAGTACAACCTTCTCCGTGTCGGGTGTGATGACACCTTTTATGGCCGTGTGGCTGCCTAATTTTATCTTTTTGGCGATAGGTATTGCGCTCTATATTCAGCGTGCAAAATAATTATAAAAATCTTCTTGTTAGTATCAGAAAAAATAATTAACTTTGCAATAGGGGGTATATGTGCCTCATAACTTACCACTAATCACTTGTAACCTGAAAATTCCGATATGAAACGATTATCTGCCGTTTTTTTCGTTATACTGCTTTCGTCAGGCGTATGGGCATGTACTAATTTCATTGTAGGCAAGGGTGCTTCTACCACCGGTTCGCCTATGACGACATACGCTGCCGACTCATATTCGCTATATGGTTTTTTGCGCTATCAACCTGCTGCAGAGCATGCGGAAGGTGAAATGCGCAAGATTTATGATTGGGATACGGGCGAGTATCTCGGAGAAATTCCTGAGGTAAAGCATACATATTCCGTAATTGGTAATGTTAACGAACATCAGTTGACGATAGGCGAGACGACATGGGGCGGCAGAGAAGAGTTGCACGATACAACCGGAATAATTGACTACGGTAGCCTTATCTATATGGCACTTGAGCGTTGTAAGACTGCTCGTGAGGCGTTGTCTTTTATGACTGATATAGTTCAGGAGTGGGGATATTACAGTGAGGGCGAGTCGTTTACTATTGCTGACCCTGATGAGGTGTGGGTGATGGAGATGATTGGCAAGGGTGGAAAAGAGAAGGGTGCAGTATGGGTCGCCGTGCGTGTTCCTGATGATTGTATTACTGCCCATGCCAACCAAGCACGAATAACCGAGTTACCACTCAAAGGCGCGAAGCAAGTGAGGAAGCAGGTGATATGCAGTACCGAAATGAGAGGCGGAAAGCAGAAGAGCATTAAGAAGACCATCGTAACCATGGGTAATGTGATCAATGGCGTAGAGTGGCAGTGGTCGGCAGATGTGATTGATTTCGCTCGCAAGGCGGGTATTTTCTCTGCTGAGGATGCGCAGTTCTCTTTCGCCGATGTCTATGCTCCGCTTGATATAGTTGCTGCATACGCTTGCGAAGGCAGGGTTTGGAGTTTTCTGAGGCAATATGATGAAAGTATTGATTATTACTTGCCGTATGTTATGGGAGATAATTATGAGCATTTGCCGCTTTTTGTTCGTCCTAACAGGCAACTCTCGGCAGCCGATTTGCGCCGCGCTATGCGCGACCAATATGAGGATACTCCGCTCGACATAACTAAAGGTGAAGCAGCAGGTATATGGCATTCTAAATTGCGCTATGGCGGACTCACCTTTATGCTTGATAGTGTGCAATATTGTTATCCGCGTCCGACCGCTACGCAGCAGACCGGTTGGTCGTTCGTGAGCGAGATGCATAAAGATTTGCCTTACTCTATTTTCTGGTTTGCGGTTGATGATGCGGCAACGAGCGTGTATGTGCCTTTCTTCTCAAGTAACAAACATGTGCCTTATTGCCTGCAAAGAGGTAACGGCGATCTGCTGACTTATTCCAATACTTCTGCTTTTTGGGCGTTCAACACTGTTGCCAACTTCGCGTATAGTAAGTACGAGCGAATGTTGCCTGATATACAGGAGCGTCAGCAGGCATGGGAAAACAGGTTCGAAGAAGAGGTGCAGGTGTTCGCGGAAAAAGGTGTTTCGGCTCAACAGTTAGATAATTATTCGTCAGAGCAAGCTGATGCAGTAGTGCAAGATTGGCATCAACTCTTTGCTTTCCTTATGGTTAAGTATCTTGACGGAGTGGAGAAGAAGCAAGACGAGAAGGGTGAGTTCCTAAGAACGCCTACAGGTGAGTCGCAGTCGCCTAACAGATTTAAGCCGTCAGAAGATTACCTAAGGCGCATAGCTCCTAATGTGGCGCATTGATTAGAAGTAAGAAAATCTCGGCGTGTGGGCAGAGAGTTTAAAAAACGAATCAGATAATTTTACTTATGCAAGTACTTGAAATATTTAATGAGATAACAAAAATTCCGCGTCCTTCAAAGCATGAGGAGCAGATGAACGCGTGGCTTCGCCAATTTGCGAAGGACCACAATCTCATTTGTGAGAGTTACCCGATACACGAGGGTGCTACAACAGCAAATATCATTATTCGTGTTCCGGCTACGAGTGGTTACGAGGATAGAGAAGGTGTTATTTTGCAGGCTCACCAAGATATGGTATGCGAGAAGGATAGCGGTGTGGAACACGATTTTATGCGTGATCCTATCCAAACTTATGAGAAGGATGGTTGGCTTCATGCTAATGGTACCACTCTCGGTGCCGATAACGGAATAGGCGTTGCTATGGCTCTTGCTGCGGCACTATCCGATGCTCCGCACCCTGCGTTGGAACTGCTGTTCACCACTGACGAAGAGACGGGGCTGACAGGTGCTCATTGTTTGCCCGATGGCGTGCTGCAAGGCAAGAGACTTATTAACTTGGACAATGAGGACGATGGTCAGATTTGTATGGGTTGCGCAGGTGGAATAGATACGCTTGCAAGACTTTACTATACACCGGAAAAGGCAGAAGCCGGCTTTGCTGCGAGGATAAGCGTCAGTGGTCTGCAAGGCGGACATTCGGGTGAGGATATAAATAAAAATCGCGCCAATGCCAATAAGATTCTCACTCGTATTCTTTTCGGTTTGCTCAAAGAGATACCTCAGTTGCGGCTTGCGCAGATTGATGGCGGTAATCTTAGGAACGCCATCGCACGTGAGGCAAAAGCAGTTGTTATAGTGCCAATGAAAGATAAGGAGCAATTAAGAGTGCAATTTAATGTTGTGACATCCGTCATTGAGCAAGAGATCCGCCGCTTTGAGCCTGATATGAAGATTGAACTTGAGTCGTGTGCAGATGAGCTGTTTGATGCAGTTCTGCCTGCGGCAGTGGCAGAGCGATTACTATTGTCGCTTATTGCTTGCCCGCATGGTGTTTTTGCTATGTCGCCTGATATAGAGGGGTTGGTGCAGACGAGTACTAACCTTGCTTCTGTGAAGATGAAGGAAGATGAAAGAGGCAATTATGTTGAGATAAATACTTCGCAGCGTTCGTCTGTCGAGAGTGAGAAACACTATTTGAAAGATATGGTGGAGTGTGCGCTGAGACTGAGTGGTGCTGAGGTGTCGCACGGCGACGGCTACCCGGGGTGGAAACCTAATCCGTCGTCAGCCTTATTGCAGGTGGTGAAAGACTCGTGGTATGAGGTTACGGGTAAGGATGCGCAGGTGGTTGCGATCCATGCCGGATTGGAGTGCGGGCTATTCCTTGAGAAATATTCGCACCTTGATATGGTTGCTTTCGGTCCGCAGATGAGGGATGTACACTCACCTGCGGAGAGGTTGAACCTCGCTTCGACAGAAAGGACTTACCGCTGGCTCTTGAAGACATTAGAGAAGCTATAGTAAGCGGTAAGTTACCGACTCTAATATTTAATTTAATGCCAATTTTTTACTTATTTAAATACAAAAATTATGTTTATTGAGAATGTACATGCTCGCGAGATTTTGGATTCTCGTGGCAATCCGACCGTAGAGGTTGAGGTAACCCTTGAAAGTGGTGTTATGGGTCGCGCAAGCGTTCCGTCAGGTGCGTCAACAGGTGAGAACGAGGCTTTGGAACTTCGTGACGGTGACAAAGGTCGTTATTTGGGAAAAGGTACTTTGAAGGCAGTAGAGAATGTCAACGAAGTTATTGCTCCGGAACTTATAGGTGTCAGCGTTTTAGAGCAGCGCGCTATTGATGAGTTGATGCTCAAACTTGACGGTACTCCTACAAAGTCGAAACTTGGTGCAAATGCCATTCTTGGTGTCAGTCTTGCTTGCGCTCATGCTGCTGCTAACTACCTTGAGATACCTTTGTATCGTTACATCGGTGGTGCTAATGGTCATGTTCTGCCTGTTCCGATGATGAATATCATCAATGGTGGCGCACATTCTGATGCACCTATTGCTTTCCAAGAGTTTATGATTCGTCCCGTAGGTGCTCCCTCAGAGCGCGAGGCAATCCGTATGGGTGCAGAGGTCTTCCACGCACTTGCCAAACTGCTCAAGAAACGCGGTTTGAGTACTGCTGTCGGTGACGAGGGTGGTTTTGCTCCGGCTTTAGACGGCATTGAGGATGCACTTGATAGCATTATCCAAGCCATCAAAGATGCCGGTTATGAGCCGGGTAAGGATGTTAAGATAGCAATGGACTGCGCTGCTTCTGAGTTTGCTTTCCAAGAGAATGGTGAGTGGTTCTATGATTATCGCCAGCTTAAAGACGGTAAGAAGAAAGATCCTAACGGCAAGCGTCTGACTGCTGCAGAACAGATTGATTTCCTCGAGCATCTTATCACCAAATATCCTATCGACTCAATTGAGGACGGTCTGGATGAGAATGACTGGGACAACTGGGTTAAACTGACAGAGCGTATCGGCGATCGTTGCCAACTCGTAGGTGACGACCTGTTTGTTACCAATGTTAAGTTCCTTGAGAAGGGAATCAAGATGGGAGCAGCCAACTCCATCCTTATTAAGGTTAATCAGATAGGTTCTCTTACCGAGACTCTTGATGCTATCGAGATGGCGCATCGTCATGGTTATACTACCGTTACCTCTCACCGCTCAGGCGAGACAGAGGATACCACTATCGCTGACATCGCCGTTGCTACCAACTCAGGTCAGATTAAGACCGGTTCACTCTCTCGTACCGACCGTATGGCGAAGTACAACCAACTGATCCGCATTGAGGAGCAACTCGGCGACCGCGCTACATACGGCTACGCTAAACTGAAATAGTGATAGACCTATTAAGCATTATAACCAAAATCGGTCATTAGCGCTAACAGCCTAATGACCGATTTTGGTTTATTTGATTTTAGTGGAAGAAGAGGTAGGCGAGCAGTATTGATGACAGGATGCCGCAGAAGTCGGCTATCAGTCCACAGATGACGGCGTATCGCGTATTCTTAATACCAACGCTGCCGAAATATACGGCAAGGATATAAAAGGTGGTGTCGGTTGAACCTTGCACTATGGAGACAAGTCGTCCAACGAAGGAGTCTGCACCATATTGAGCCATAGCATCTATCATCAGTCCTCGTGCTCCGCTACCGGAGAGAGGACGCATAAGGGCGGTTGGCAGGGCAGGGACGAAATCGGTGTTAATACCGAAAAGGGCGAAACACCAACCTAAACCTTTCACGAGTAGGTCCATTGCTCCCGAGGCACGGAACATTCCTACGGCAACGAGTATAGCGATGAGATAAGGTATGATACCGACGGCGGTAGAAAAGCCGTCTTTGGCACCTTCAATAAAAGCATCATACACATTTACTTTTTTCAGCATCGCCTCAATGATGAACCATACGATGACACTGAGCAAGAGAATATAGGCAAGAATATTTGACCACTTCGAAAATGTCTCTTGCTCTACATTGAAAGCAACGATTATAATGCCTCCGACGATAAGGCACATGCCTACGAGTACACCGAGAATAACGGGGTCAAAAAGATTGATCTTTTGTGCTACTGCGACGGATATTATACCTGCTATTGCAGCGAAGAAGGTGGCGAGGAGGATAGGCAGAAAGACGTCAGCGGGGTTGGCTGCGCCCATCTGCGCCCGATAAACCATAATGCTGACAGGTACGAGTGTGAGGCCGCTTGTCACCAAAACGAGGAACATTATCATCGGGTTGCTTGCCTTTGTTTTGTCGGGGTTTATCTCTTGCAACTCTCTCATAGCCTGCAAGCCCATAGGCGTGGCAGCGTTGTCAATGCCGAGCATGGTCGCAGATATATTCATAAACATTGACCCGAACGACTTATGCCCTTTGGGAACATCGGGGAACAAGCGAGTGAAGAAAGGTGATACTACCCTTGACATCTTCTCTACTACGCCGCCTCGTTCGCCTATCTTCATTATGCCCATCCATAAGGCGAGTACGCCGGTCAGACCAAGAGAAATCTCGAAGCCGTTTTTTGCGGAGTCGAATGTGCTGAGCATGATAGTGCTGAAAATATCGGTCTGGCCGAAGAAGAACATCTGCACTAAACCGAAAACGACAGCAATCAAAATAAGACCTATCCAAATATAATTGAGTACCATAAATAGTTATGTACGATGTACAAAGTACAAGGAAACCAAGTACTATGCGTACGCGATATGTGTTAAACGGAATACAAAGTTACGCAATTTTTGACGATTATGCAAATGCATTACAGATATCTCTTATCACCATTTCTGCCAATCGTAGTCCGAATGCGGCAGTGATATACATCAGCGTACCTTTTGGTGTTTCGGGAATATATTCGTCAGACCATACGCAAAGGAATTTGCGTGGCGGCATCTTGCCGATAGTCTTAAAGCGATGTCTAAGTGCTCTTGCAAGTGGGCAGCCTGCTACTTTATCAAAAGTGGATATCCTGATTTTGCTACTATCAATCTTGCTCGCTGCACCCATAGAGGAGAAAAGTGTTGGCGAAGTAGGTGTGTTAAGTGCGGTAAGAATGAGGTCAGCCTTGTCTGCAACAGAATCAATTGCGTCAATGATATAGTCATATTCGTAGAGGCGGAACATATCTTTATTATCGCTGTTAAAAGGCTCGGTGATAATGTTGATATCGGCATTGGGATTAATAGAGAGAAGTCGTTGTTGCAAGACGGCGACTTTCTTTTGTCCTATGGTGTCGGCAGTGGCAGGTAGTTGGCGGTTGATATTTGAGGGGGCGACATCATCGAAGTCAACGAGGGTGAGGTGCGTTATGCCGCTACGCACAAGTGCCTCGGCGCACCATGAGCCTACGCCGCCTGTGCCAAAAAGGATAATCTTTGCAGCCGATAATCGCCATAAAGCGTTGTCGCCTAACAGAGCAATTGTGCGGGAGAATATATCGGTGTCATTAAGAGCCATTGTTGAGACAGGTAATTAGATGCGGCAATTTTTGAACGTTCGGAGACGTTTTCCACATTATTGTCGCAGAATACATAATGTTTCAGTGTTTATAGTTGTCAACGGTGTAGTTGAGAAAATCGTTTAAGGGTTTTGCGGCACGGCAGAGACTCAAGAGGTAGTCAAAAAAACGGGGTGAACACATTTCTTTATCGCTGATGGGAATACTGAAAGTGAAAGAATTTCGCGCTATCCAATTCGGGTGAGGAAAATCTTTCGGGAAAGGTGCCGGCACCTTCTTTAATGCCCCGTCACTATCGAAAGAAGTGAAATAAGGTTTTACTTCTTCGTTTGCAAAGATTGCTTCTAATTCGTCTGCATTGTCGTATATATCTTGCCGAATAGACTTTATCAGTTCAGAATCGGGGCACCACACTCCGCCTGCAAACATACAGGCTTCCGGTTGGAAATGCAGGTAGTAGCAGCCGTGGCGAGATTTTCGCCCGCCGTGAGGTGCGAGTATTATTCCAATCCAATCTTTATAAGGTAATTTGTTTGCGGAAAAGCGTATGTCACGATAGATGCGATACATACAATCTTTCGTGGTGAGAGAGGCGAGTTGCGGGTCAATGTCAGAAGCCGCTGCAATCCACTCGCTTGTAAACTGCTCGAGGTCACTTTTGACGGCAAGGTACTCATCCTTATGCGCATTGAACCACTCTCGGTTATTATTACATGTCAACTGACCTATAAAATCAAGTATGCGTTTGGCATTCATAATAAATTTCGAGGAAAATATTGTAGAAACAAGATATTTTCTATAACTTTGCAGAAAATCGTAGCCCCGCCGGGAATCGAACCCGGATCTAAAGTTTAGGAAACTCGTATTCTATCCATTGAACTACAGGGCCATGAGAAGTAAGAAGGCAGGCTGTACGAGTTGCAAAGGTACGACATTTTTTTGAGTTATACAATATTTTGAGCAAAAAAAAACAAAAATACTACGTAGTATGGGTCGGAAAGCAGACCGGTGTATTCTCTGATTGGAAAGAATGTGAGCGTCAGGTTAAGGGAGTTGATTCTGCTAAATATAAGAGTTTTGACACAGAAGAAGAGGCACGGCAGGCCTTTGACGATGGTCCTGATTTATATCTGACAAAGAGTATTAGGCGGGTGATAGAGAAAAAGAATATTGATTTGTTAGCGTTGTCAGAAAAGCCCATATACCCGTCGCTTGCTGTTGATGGTGCTTGTTCCGGTAATCCGGGAATGATGGAGTATCGTGGCGTTGATGCCGCAACGGAGAGAGAGATTTTTCATTTCGGACCTGTGGCCGGCGGCACAAATAACATAGGTGAGTTCCTTGCTATTGTTCATGCCCTTGCGTTGCTCCAAAGGCAGGCAGTGGAACATCCTGAAAAGGCGAATGAATTGTTGTCCTTGCCGATATATTCTGATAGTGTAACTGCTCAGTCATGGGTAAGAAAAAGAAAATGTGCGACAAAATTGCAGCCTACTGCTGAGAATGAAGCATTATTTAAGGTCATTGCAAGGGCAGAGAATTGGCTTGCTGTGAATAAATACAGTAATCCCGTAATCAAGTGGAAGAGCGATATTTGGGGTGAGATACCGGCAGATTTCGGGCGAAAATAGTGTAGAGAACGTCTCCGAACGTTCATGGGAGTGGAGAACGTCTCCGAACGTTCTGGTAGTGGAGAACGTCTCCGAACGTTCACAGGCGCATAAAAATAAGAGACGGTCTTACTGACCGTCCCTTTATTTTATTTTAGCAGTTCGAGTGAGCGAGTAACGAATTTAGATAGGGCTTCGCCTTTTAGTTTGCCGGAGGCAAGGAAAGCGAGGTCAACAAGTTCGGCAATGCGGTCATCATGACCTGAAAGTGTCCAAACTGTTTTTTCTATCGTCTCTTGCGTTTGGGTATCGTCTGCCTTTTTCTCATCGTTAGAGGCATTGTCGGTATCCTCTTTCTCTTTTGGCTCAAGCACTATTTCTGATGTCATCGCGCCGATAAGATCTTGAATGAGTGGATGAGATGTGTTAAGAACGAGGTTGTATTGCTCCGGCATCTGCCCGTAGAACGACATCCCTTGTTGGTGTTGCGACATCTCTCGCATACGACGCATAAATTCATTTTGAACGAGGAAGACGGGTAGGGCATCTGCAGATGCGGCTTCAAATGTAACATAATAGTTAAGTTTGGCAGTCGGTTCGTCTGCCCCCTTCGGCAGTTGGGCTTCGAATGCCTTGCGGAGGCCTTCCTTCTGTTCATCAGTCAGTTCTACCTTCTGAGTATCGTTCTTACGAATAAGATTCTCGATAAGGTCAGAGTCAACGCGAGCAAAGCGAAGCATTGGTTTCTTGCCGTCTTTTTCCTCTCCTTCGAACTTTTGTTCTGCTTGAGATATATAGTGAACATCCAGTTCGCCGTCCATCAGCAGCACATCGTAGCCTTTCTGCTTAGCATGCTCAATGTGAGTGTAGTTATCGTCAGGGTCTTGGGTGTAAAGCACAACGATATTGCCGTCTTTGTCCGTTTGTGCTTCTTTTACCTTAGCGATATATTCGTCAAGAGTGCTATATTCGCCGTTGACATTCTTCACAAGTGCAAACTTAGAGGCACGCTCATAGAATTTCTCGTCCGACAACATTCCGAATTGAATGAACAGTTTGATATCAAGCCATTTATTAATGTAGTCGTCTTTTGAGTCGCGATAGATCTCGAATAGTTTGTCTGCCACCTTTTTGGTGATATGCGAAGAGATCTTCTTTACATTCTGATCACTTTGCAGATACGAGCGACTGACATTGAGCGGGATGTCGGGCGAGTCGATAACGCCATGCAGCAGAGTCAGATATTCAGGTACAATATTCTCCACCTCGTCTGTTACGAAAACCTGATTGCAATAGAGTTGAATTTTGTTGCGACGAATATCAAGGTTATTCTTGATTTTAGGGAAGTAGAGAATACCTGTCAAGTGGAACGGATAATCGACATTCAGGTGAATATGGAAGAGCGGTTCTTCAAACTGGTCGGGATAGAGTTGGTGGTAGAACTCGGTGTAGTCCTCTTCTTTCAAATCTTGCGGTTTGCGTGTCCATGCGGGATTGACGTAGTTCACTACATTGTCCTCTTCTGTTTCCACTTGTTTGCCGTCTTTCCACTCCTTTTTCTTTCCGAAGACTATCTCTACGGGTAGGAACCGGCAGTATTTTTTCAGCAGTCCTTCTATTTTGGAGTCTTCGAGATACTCTTCAAAGTCCGCCCCGATGTGCAAAACGATGTCGGTGCCGCGGTCTGCTTTGATAGTATCCTCCATATTATATTCAGGAGTGCCATCGCAAGACCAATGTACTGCTTTTGTGTCCTCTTTGTACGATTGAGAGAAAATCTCAACCCTATCTGCCACCATAAATGAAGAATAGAAGCCTAATCCGAAATGCCCGATAATGGCGGCAGCATTGTCTTTGTATTTATTAACGAATTCCTCCGCGCCGGAGAATGCTATCTCGTTAATGTATTTCTTTACTTCCTCGGCGGTCATGCCGATACCGCGGTCGGTAACGGTAAGGGTCTTCTTGTTTTTGTCGATACTGATGCGCACTTTCAACTCGCCCATATCGCCTTTGAACTCGCCAACGGAGGATAGGGTCTTCAGTTTCTGCGTTGCGTCAACTGCGTTAGATACTAATTCACGAAGGAATATTTCGTGATCGCTGTACAAGAACTTCTTGATAACAGGGAAAATGTTGTTGGATGTTACTCCGATATTACCTTGTGCCATATTGTTATATGTTTGAAAATTTAATTTAAAAATTAAAAAATATAGTTAAAATGACAATTAAATGCTCATTAACTGATGAGTCTTTTCGCCTATAATTTGCCAAATTATATGCCAAACGGCAGAATGCTGACAAATTGGCAGGTTATGTGAAAATAAGGTCATAATCTTACAACGCTAATGACCGATATGGACGGGAATAAGATAATGAGTGCGGGAAGCACTACATTATTTTGGGCAGGCGTGTCCTAAATTAAAAAATGCTGCAATTCAATTGCAGCATTTATATAAGCGAGAGAAAGTGAGTGGGTTACTATTTCCGTTGTCCGAGTGTGGTGTATGTGTCTGCGTTGTGGATGATAAGTATCTCACCATTTTGAATTACCTTTCTGCTTTTAGATATAGGAGAGGCGTAATTTTCGGCTTCTATATCAGTTGCAGTATTGGCGTAAGTCAGGTTGATACCATAAATATTTATACCGCTATTGCCGCTACCGATGAATATTGTTGTAGCATTACCTGTGTAGTTGCAAACGACTCTATTCAGTTCAGAGCCGGTAACGCTCGTTTGCTGAAGGTTATTATTCCATTCGCTTGCGGCGATATTGAGCGGTCTGTCTTCGCCGTTTTTTGCGCTCATGCAATAAACTTCAATTGTGCAGTCACCTGTAACGGCAAAACTGAGATGGCGGTAATCAGCCCCCATTGCTCCGCCTAATTTTATTCTTTTCGTGAAGGATATAGCATCATCGCCTTCGCCATACGATTTATTGTTATCATCGATGGCAACAATCTTAGTGGATGTCGCAGAGATAGTCAGTCCTCGTACGGTTGTAGTAGCGGAAATTTCGGTGCCGAGTGCCACAATATCGTTATCGTCGGCTTTCCAAGTCAGGTCAGAGGATAGAGGTGTAGTATCATCGGGTGTGGTAACCTCGTCATTGCAGGTAGTAGAGATGTCGGCTGCATTTGTAACTGTCAGTGTGGCGCCTGCCCCGCATGAGGTGTTGGTAACAGCCGTAACGGCATCGCTGTACGAAAGGGCGACATAGGTGTATGACGGAGTAGTAACAGGGCGGTCGTTGATATTAGTGAAAGAGCCGTCTTCGTAGTATGAATTGACCCATTTAACGCCATTTGTTGAGTTGTTGAATTCGCGGAAGATAGAGCCGTAAATATTGCCGAGCGATGCCATATAGCAGCCCTCTACATAGGCATCTGCATTTTCCGGACCGATGAAGTAATCAGCGACAGAGGTATTCCAATAGCAGTTTAGGAAATGTAGTGAGGCGTTGCGGCATCGCACCATGCGTTGCCTGCAGCCGTAGTCCCACCAGCAGTATGCCCATGTGAAGTTGTATGTGCCATCGTCAGGAGCATCCGTTGCACTTGAACCGAGAAGGTTGCTGAATCGGTGGTCATCGCTGCCGCCTGAACCGCCTGCAATGGGGTCCTTAAGATAGCGGAAACGGCACCAACTGACGGTTATATTATCGGTAGAATGTTTGTTATCGAAATTGCCGTCTAAACCGTCTTGAAAGTCGCAGTGGTCAACCCATGCGTCCGTAACATTTTCAAAGCAGAGCAGGTCGTTACCGTCAACATCATACGCTCCGGGACCGATAAAAGTGAGGTTTCGAATGATAAGGTTATTTGTTCTCTTGACGAAGAGGATACCTGAATTCTCTTTTATCGTATCGAGGTTGGAAAGGCTGACCCCGGGCATACCCAGTAGAGTTATATTTTCCATATCTTGGGCAGTTATCATAGAGGTTAGAGTGAGACTCTGAGTGACAATGATAACTTTGTTAGAACCTTTCAGCGCGTTTGTCAGTTCGTTTACGCTGCTTACAAGAGTAGGTGTAGCATTGCCCCCACCGGTAGCACTACTGCCGTAGCCGATAGGAGTGGTCATACAATAAGGAATCTCCGTTGCGGTCGCACAGATAAGGTTGCACGACAGAATGAATGTCAAGAATAATTGCTTCATAGTAATAAGAATTATTTACATAGGCTCGGCGGATGCGCCGATAGTTAAATAGTAGATGCCGTTTTATGCTAATCACAAAGTTATAATAAATAAATCAATTTTGCAAGTAAGCGTAATAAAAAAAACAAAAAGCGAAAATTAAGGTTTGTATATTCGAAAATAATGTTGTATCTTTGCATAATGTAGAATCATTTTAATTTTTTATTTTTAATTTTTTACTTATGGCAACAGAAAAGAAGTCAACGCCGGCGGATAAGTTGAAAGCGTTGAGCAATGTAATGGCTGACATAGAGAAGTCGCTTGGTAAAGGTGCTATTATGCGAATGGGCGATGAGCAGATAGAGAATATACCTGTTATTCCGACGGGTTCTGTCGGTTTGAATCTTGCCTTAGGCGTAGGTGGTTATCCTCGTGGCAGGGTAGTGGAGATATATGGTCCGGAGTCTTCCGGTAAGACGACGCTTGCTATTCATGCCATTGCCGAGGTGCAGAAGCAAGGCGGTATAGCTGCCATTATTGATGCCGAGCATGCTTTTGACCGCTTTTATGCTGAAAAGTTAGGCGTTGATATTGATAATCTTCTTATCTCTCAGCCTGATAGCGGCGAGCAGGCATTGGAGATTGCCGATCGCCTGATATCATCGGCTGCTATTGATTTGATAGTGGTGGACTCTGTTGCCGCATTAACGCCGAAAGCAGAGTTAGACGGTGAGATGGGGGATAATAAAGTAGGTTTGCAGGCAAGACTTATGTCGCAGGCGTTGAGAAAGCTGACGGCAACCATCAACAAGACCAACACTTGCTGCATTTTCATTAACCAACTTCGTGAGAAGATAGGTGTTATGTTTGGTAATCCCGAGACGACAACAGGTGGTAACGCCTTGAAATTCTATGCTTCTGTTCGTCTCGATATACGCCGCACGGGCAGCATCAAAGATGGTGATGAGGTGCTCGGCAACAATGTCAAAGTGAAGGTGGTTAAGAACAAAGTGGCTCCTCCATTCAAGAAGGCAGAGTTCGATATTATGTTCGGTGAGGGTATTTCCAAAGTAGGTGAACTGATAGATCTCGGCGTTGAATATGATGTGATAAAGAAATCAGGTTCGTTCTTCTCGTATGGTGATATGCGCCTTGCTCAGGGCAGGGAGGCAGTGAAGAATGTGCTGAGGGAGAATCCCGACCTTGCTGATGAGATAGAGCAGAAGATAATGGAGGCTGTAAAGCATGAATAATCAGGAAATTCAGAATATTAAGTTACGCTATAGTATAATCGGTAATGACGCAGCACTTGCGAGAGCAATAGAGGTAGCAGTGCAGGTGGCAAAGACGAGATTGAGTGTTCTTATTACCGGAGAGAATGGTGTGGGGAAAGAGGTCTTTTCCCGCATTATTCATGATTATTCGTCTCGTAAGCACGGACCTTTCTTCGCTATCAATTGCGGCGCGATACCCGAAGGAACGATTGACTCTGAATTATTCGGGCATGTGAAAGGTTCGTTTACAGATGCCAAGGCAGACCATAAGGGTTATTTTGAGATATGCGATGGCGGAACATTATTTTTGGATGAGGTGGGGGAGTTGCCGCTTCCTACGCAAGCCCGTTTGCTCAGGGTGTTAGAGACCGGAGAATTCTTGAAAGTGGGCGAGTCAAAAGTGCAGAAGACAAATGTTCGTGTTGTTGCTGCAACAAATAGAAATCTGCCTAATGCTATAATGGAAGGGCGGTTCAGGCAGGACCTCTATTATCGCCTCAATGCCATAGAGATACATATCCCGTCGCTTAGAGACAGGCGTGACGATATACCTTTGCTCTTCCGCAAGTTTGCTATGGATTTCTCGGAGCAGAATGCTATGCCGGGAGTTAGATTGACTGAGGACGCAAACAAGCTGCTGAAGAGTTACTACTGGGCAGGAAATATCAGGCAACTGAAGAATGTTACTGAGCATGTATGCCTGATGGAGGCTTCTCGCGAAGTTGATGCTGAGATGCTTCGCCCGTATCTCCCTGATACTGAACTAAATCGTCCACCTGCAATATCATCGCGGCACAGCTCGGCATCGGGGATGACAGAGGACGAGAGGGATATGCTATATACCTTATTGGATGCAATGCGAAAAGATATAGCCGAATTGCATAGGCAGTTAGACGAGTTGAAGAACAATGAGACTGCAATATCTGACGCGGCTTTACCGACTACAACGGTCATTTCTACCGTATCTGACGATGATAATATTACCATTCGTAAGGCAACGAACAAAGATGATTTCGAAGCGGCAGAAGAGTATCATGATGAGGATGAGAAAGGTGTTGGTTCATGGGACGAAATAGAGAAGAGGTCTATCAAGCAGGCGTTAGAACGCAATGGAGGCTCAAGAAAGATGGCAGCAAACGAACTCAAAATATCGGAAAGAACATTATATCGCAAGATAAAGGAGTACGATTTAGGATGAAAAGGCTTGCCGGAAAAATAAGTATTAACGTTCGGAGACGTTCTCCACTTTTGAACGTTCGGAGACCTTCTCCACTAATTGTGCTTTTTGCTCTTTGTTTCTCGCTTAGCAGTTGTATCATAAGTTACAAATTTAATGGAGCTTCGATTGACTATTCCAAAGTTAAGTCGATCTCTATTGCCGATTTCCCGAATAATGCGACCCTTGTTTATCCGCAATTGTCGGTTGATTTGTCGCAGGGTATTCGTGATATCTATCAGCGTCAGACTCGCTTGGAAGTGTTGAATAAAGGCGGCGATATGGAGGTTGAAGGTGAGATAACGGGTTATACCATTACGCCTATGGCGATTGCAGCCGACTCATATTCGGCTGAAACGAAACTGACAATTACCATAAAGGTGCATTTTACCAATAACTCTGCGCCTGAAGAGTCGTTTGATAAGACTTATACTGCGTATCAGACTTTTGATTCTTCGCAAATGCTGACAGATGTGCAGGAAGAGTTATGTGCCATAATGATTACAGAATTAGCGGAAAATATATATAACGATACTGTTGCCCGTTGGTAACTCATGAACGTTCGGAGACGTTCTCCACTTAAAATGCAAACGCTTGAAGATTACATACAACTGCTTGAGTCGCCGATGTCGGTGGATGTGGAGTGGGTAGAGTCGCTGCAATCGATGTTGGAATATGCGCCTTACTGCGCTTCTGCAAGGTTATTGTTATTGCGGGCGTTGTTTCTCAATAGAAATAAAGAAGAGTGGACTAACGAGTTGCAACGTTCGCTTCTGTATGCACCATTAGATGTGTCGGTTTATTTCCTCCTGAGGTCGGCTATGGCGGATATCGGGATAAAAGGGAATGAGCAAAGAGACAAGGTGCAAAGTATAAAGAGCAATGATGATAATAAGACGATGTCGTATTTTGACTTACTTGACAAGATGGCTCTAACGGCAAAAAAGACCGGAATAAGTTTTGAAGAACTGACAAAAAGATATATTGAAACAAGCAAATATATCGGCTAATCTTTCTTGGAAAACAAAATTTTTTTGGAAATATTTGTCTATGTCAGTTTTTTTGTGTAATTTTGCACGCTAATTTGAATAAATAACATTATTATGTATACTTTTCTTACTATTTTAATTGTCATTGCAGCCGTCTTGCTGACCCTGCTTGTACTTGTTCAAAACTCCAAAGGTGGTGGTTTGGCTTCCGGTTTTGCGAGTGGTAACCAGATAATGGGCGCTCCTAAGACTGCCGACTTCCTTGAGAAAACGACTTGGTGGCTGATTGCTATTATCGTTCTGCTCGCTGTCTTTGCAGTTGGTGTTCACAAGCAAGCGTCTCATGGTTCAAGTCGTGAGAGTCAGATTATTGAGCAGGCTGCTGAGTCGGTAAATGAGATGCAGCAGAGTGCTGCTACGCCGGATTTCGGTGAAGAAGAGGCTGAGTAATACCGGCGCAAGGGAGCGCGCCGTTTCATTCACCATTTCTTTTGAAATAGTCCTCCGATAAGGCATATTAACATATACCACGGGTAGAGAGCAGTTAACAGCAAGGTTTTAAGATAATCCTTTGCTGTTAATTTTTTGTTTGTGGAGCGCAGGTTATCCGTCTGTTGCAAGTGTTTAGCCGTGCTTTGGCGTTGGCGGGCAATAAGGAGAGTATCAACTATCCATTTGCCGATAAGCCAAACGGGGCAGATTACCGCGAGCAGGTTACTTACAACAACGAGAGTGGCGCAGAGAAGGATTTCGCGGTCTTTGTAGTGCGGTGCTTTGCCTGCCCAACGCATCCGTTGGCGGAGTAGATGTCGGAGAGAGTCAGCGGGCTGTGTTTCTAATATCGGAAAAGGTGCTGCGTTGATCTTCATCTTTCGGTGTTTCATAGCATCTAATAGAAACATATCATCGCCACTTGGTATCTCCTGATGCAATTCCTCTTCACATCGGAGCCATGATTGCCTTTTCACTATCATATTTGCTGCTGCGCACATTACGGGATGCCCTCTTTGGGCGGATATTATCGTAAGTGCTTGTATGGCATCGTATTCTAATGCTTGTAGTTCTCCTAAAAGCGATTTATTGCCTGACATAAAGAGCGGCAAAATTAGCATATCAGGGTCAGAAGAAAGAAGGGTGTGCAATTGCCTGAAATCAGCCGAGGTCAGCGGTGCAGGTGGTTGGACATCATCGTCGTTAAACCAAATATATTTGGTGGGTACTTCTCTGACGGCTTTTGCAATAGCGTATTTCTTCCCTTTTCCTTCATCCGATATGCGAATAGTAAGCAGTCCGTCTTCTACATAATAGTGCCGCCACTCGGGCTGCCAATCAGATTCCCGAACGGGAATGACTCTCGTTAATTGAGTTGTCTCGGAAAAGAAGGCGGGAAAAGATTTATTGACGCAGGTTATGTCATCAATCTCATACCCTGCCGTGAAGAAAGCCATTGCGATGCGATGATCATCGTATGAATGTGCTTTCTCGCCTCGCTCTATTCTCTTGAAATTTTCTTCTACCGCTATCAGCCGGTTGCTCTCTTTGTATGGTAGATGTTCTAAACCTTTGAATACGGGTTTTATACCTTTCTTATAGCACGCCACTGCTGCAGCGGGATAGAGGTCGGGGCAAGATGAAAAGTCCCATTCTTGAAGAGTGCCGTTGTTAGTTTGTCGGAAGAGTTCAAAAGCGACCTTATCGCCTTGAATAGAGTAGCTTATTCGGGCTTCATTCTCGAGCATTTGTGCCTCTGAGTCGTAATTGTTTCTAAAGCACGCCGCTTCAAGAAGAAATGCCATAGCACTTACGTCTTTCTCAATGTTAGCAAGGTCGAGTAGGTAGTTGTCACCGTGAGTGCGCGCTTTCTCGCTTAGCGCATTAGTGTGCTGAGTATTTTGAATGACTTCTTTTGTTATATTTATATAAGGAGAGCGGTTATCTGTTTCCACTGTTGCGCCTATTAGCAGCAAGGCACTGATAAATTGCGAAGATAAAGGTTTATCTATTTTTACCGGTTTAGAGAGGTCAAGTGTTTTTCCTTGTATCTGCAAAGGAGGGAAGCCCTCTTCTTGCAGATAGCGGATGTCAGCACCTAATTCTCTCAGTGCATCAACGAGTTGACCTATTGGCCGCTTATACATTCGTTTTGTGCCCTCTATAATGATACTCAATCCTGCTTTTTGTGCGCAATATGCAGTTAAGAACCTCATAGCGGTACCATTATCTTCAATGTTCAGGCGAGTGAGATGATTACAGCCTTCCGTATGTGCAGAGCGGTGCGTACCCGTTTCTTCTTGTATTGAGAGTAATGCGTTGTGCAAAATGATAATGTCCTTGGGTAAGGAGCAGACAAAAAATGTGTCGGGCAAGGTGTGGAGCGGTTCTCCACGCATTGCTCGGCACATTAACCATCGTTGTGCTATGCTTTTTGATATCGGCAGAAGTATGCTCATTCGCTTAGGTCAACGGCGTAGTATTTTATGCGACCTTTTGGTGTGCAGCCCGTGATGAAGAGAACCTTATCGTGAGCGGATGCAGTAAGGGCGTTTTCTACTATTTCGTTAAGGTCATCTTCGGTACGGATAGTGCGGTTGTTGACTTTTAGGATGATGAAATTATCAGGAATACCTGCCGATTTAATTTTGCCGTTTTTTATATTTTTTACCTGAATGCCGTAGTTGATGCCTAATTTTTCTTTTGTTTCTTCTGATAATTGCTCAAATTGTGCACCCAGAACAATCTTTTCGTCCTGTTTAGAGATGAGGGTTGTCCCGCCTTGTCGGTTGGTCAGTTCGGCGGTTAGGGTTATTGTTTTGCCACCTCTTAGTATAGTCAGAGTGACGGTGTCTCCCGGATGATGTCTGCCTATCAGTTCTTGCAGGTCAGTGCCTGTCTTTATTGATACGCCATCGATTTGAGTGATGACATCTCCTTCTTTCACTCCTGCTTTTTCGGCAGAACCATCTGCTATCAGTTCTGCCACATATACGCCTTGTAGAGTAGTCAACCCTTTTTCTTTTTGCAGTTCGGGTGTTATCTCTTGCATCTTGATGCCGAGTATAGCGCGTTGAACGATACCGTAACTGCGCAGGTCGTTCACCACCTTTTGCACGATGCTTGTAGGAACAGCGAAAGAGTAGCCTGAGTATGAGCCTGTTTGAGAAGCAATGGCAGTATTGATTCCGACAAGTTCACCGCGAGTGTTGACGAGTGCACCGCCTGAGTTGCCCGGATTGACTGCTGCGTCAGTCTGTATGAAACTTTCAATTTTCATCTCGGCGTTAAGGATATTGATATTTCGTGCTTTAGCACTTACTATACCTGCCGTGACGGTAGATGTTAGGTTGAACGGGTTGCCGACGGCAAGAACCCATTCGCCGACACGCAGTTCGTCAGAGTTCCCCATAAGAATAGCGGGCAGCCCTGTCGCATCAATCTTCAAAAGAGCGATGTCGGTATTCGGATCGGTGCCGACAAGGGTGGCGGTGAATTGGCGTTTGTCGTTGAGTACTACCTCGATATTGTCGGCTTTGTCTATGACATGATTATTAGTTACGATATAGCCGTCTTCGGATATTATAACGCCTGATCCTGTTGCCATTTGTGCCGGTGTCTCACGCTGCTGAGGACGACCGAAGAAAAACTCAAAAAACGGGTCGTTCAGATATTGTTGAGTCTTGCTTTTGTAAGTCGTTTTGACATGTACAACAGCGTTCACCGACAGTTCGGCTGCTTTGGTAAAATCTGTTTCCCCCGCCGCCGGCAATGATGTAAAGCCGTAGTATGTTGCCGGAACAGACACCAGACTATCGCCTGTGGCGGTTTTGGTTAAAATTATCTCGGGTTTGGTGTTGTGCATAATAAACCATGTAGTCCCCGCACTTGCTGCTATGGCGATGATAATAACTAAGAAATAATTTACGGACTTTTTCATAAGTGCAATGTTTTAAAGGTTCTGCACCTGTTGCAGGTGCAGTATGAAAGAATATAGATTTATGCAAAATATGCAACCTTCGTGCCAAACTAAAAATGTGCGATTTTGTTTGTCAGTGTCGGTGAAAAGCATTATCTTTGCACATAACTATAAATCTTTATCAATATGAATAAGTTTGAAGAATTGTTTGCGCAGTACAATGTCAAATTTAGTGACGAGCAAGTAAAGTCTGATGTTCAAGGTATATTGTCAGCCCATGCTGCGGAGAATAATAATATTGAGGTATGGAAGCAGTGTCTGTCGCAGATTGATCTTACCACTCTTAGCGGTGATGATACCGATGTTAAGGTAAGGCGTATGGCGGAATGTGTGAATAATTTTGTGGCACAATATCCGGGTTTACCCAATGTAGCATCTATTTGTGTGTATCCTGCTATGGTGCCTGTTGTAAAGGAGTTTCTGAGGTCGGAAGGAGTAGGCATAACATCTGTTGCCGGTGGCTTTCCCGCTTCCCAAACATTCTTAGAGGTAAAAGTGGCAGAGGTTGCGTTAGCAGTGGCAGAGGGTGCAACGGAGATAGATATAGTTCTCTCGCAAGGTAAGTTCCTTGAAGGCAAATATGAAGAGTGTTTTGAAGAAATTCGCGAACAGAAATCGTCTGCAAGAAATGCGCATTTGAAGGTTATTCTTGAGACGGGTGCGCTGAAGACCGCCGAGAATATTGCCAAGGCATCAGTATTGGCTATGGCAGCGGGAGCAGATTTCATCAAAACCTCTACGGGCAAGATTTCAGTTTCTGCTACGCCTGAGGCAAGTTATGTGATGTGCAAAATGATTCGCGAGTGGCATGAGAAGACGGGTGAGATCGTCGGTTTCAAGCCGGCCGGTGGCGTAAGCACAACAGATGAGGCTGTGGCTCATTATACTATAGTGAAAGAGGTACTCGGCAAAGAGTGGCTGACGAATACTCGTTTCCGTTTCGGAGCCAGCCGCTTAGCAAATAATATTCTTTCATCTATAAAAGGTGAAGATGTAAAGTATTTCTAAGGTAGCATTGCCATTAGAAGTTTGGTAGATAACAACCCGCTTTTATATGTCGAACAACGGGTAGCGACAGTTATAGAGGATACATAAGACTTTTGACTTTAGGGCTCTGCCCGGACTTTTTAGTGGAGAACGTCTCCGAACGTTCAATACTTTAGGGCTCTGCCCGGACTTTCGACTTTTGACTTATGAATAAGATTGTTTCCAAAAAAAAATTCTCGGAGAATGTGGTAGAACTGCAGGTGGAGGCTCCTCTGATTGCCAAGGCTCGCCGTGCAGGGCATTTTGTCATAGTACGTGCAGATGAAAAGAGTGAGCGTATTCCTCTGACTATTGCCGATGCTGATGTGGAGAAAGGTATTATAACGCTTGTTATACAGCGCATAGGTGCTTCAACTCACAAGATATGTGCGTTGAAAGAAGGGGATATGTTGCACGATGTGGTTGGTCCGCTCGGTAAGTCAACTGACATTAAATATTTCGGGACCGTAGTATGTGCTTGTGGCGGGGTTGGGGCTGCTCCTATGTTACCCATTGCCCGTGCTCTGAGAGAAGCGGGAAACAAGGTGATAACCGTGCTCGCCGCAAGGACAAAAGAGTTGATTATTCTCGAAGAGCAGTTAAGATCTTGCTCGGATGAGGTTATAGTGATGACCGATGACGGTTCGTATGGGACAAAAGGGTTAGTAACGAATGGCGTTGAGAGTGTTATTCAGCGCGAGAAGGTAGATAAATGTGTTACTATCGGTCCGGCAATAATGATGAAGTTTGTTGCCTTGCTGACGAAGAAATATTCTGTTCCGACGGAAGCCTCGCTGAATACTATTATGGTGGATGGTACCGGTATGTGCGGAGCTTGCCGTGTGACTGTCGGAGGTAAGACGCGTTTTGTATGCGTTGATGGTCCGGAGTTTGATGCTCACGAGGTGGATTTCGATGAGATGCTTCGTCGTCTTGGCGGTTATCGCACTGAGGAGCAGTCTGCAATGGCACGATATGTTTCCGCCTGCGCAGCGGGTGAGGTTGCATCACCGAATATGGCTCAATATGCCGAAGAAACAAAAGAGGCGATTTCCGTTGATGCTATTGATAAAGGTACTGAGCACTCCTATGCGTCGGAAGTGTCAGGAGCACTTACCGCTAAGGAGCGTGCTTCGTTGCATAGAGTTGTGATGCCGCAGTTAGACCCGCAGTATAGGGCGACATCTCTATATGAGGAAGTTAACCTTGGGTTAACGGCTGATATGGCTCGTTATGAGGCGCAGCGATGCTTGCATTGTAAGACTCCGGGTTGCGTGCAAGGTTGTCCCGTAGGAATAGATATACCTGCTTTCATCGGTCAGATAGAAAAAGGAGAGTTTATTGCCGCTGCCGACACTATCAAGCAGTCGTCAACCTTGCCTGCTGTGTGCGGTAGGGTATGCCCGCAAGAGAAGCAGTGTGAAGCACAATGTATTCATCTTAAGATGAAGCACGAACCGGTGGCAATAGGTTATTTAGAGCGTTTTGCAGCTGATTATGCTTTGCAGCAGGGGGTGGCATCGTCAGCGGGTGCGCCGACGGAAAAGGCAAATAACACTGCAACAGATAATAAATTACGAAAAAGAATAGCAGTTGTCGGTTCAGGTCCTGCCGGATTAACCTTTGCCGGAGATATGGTGAGGTACGGATATGATGTAACGGTGTTTGAGGCACTGCATGAGATAGGCGGTGTGCTTAAATACGGAATACCCGAATATCGACTTCCGAATAAGATAGTGGATGCCGAAATAGATAGTCTGCGTAGGGCGGGTGTGCATTTATATGCTGATACGGTTATAGGCAAAACCATCAGTGTGGCTCAATTAGAGAGTGAGTTTGAGGGAGTCTTTGTCGGGACAGGAGCCGGACTGCCGAATTTTATGCATATAGAAGGTGAAAATCTTATAGGTGTTCTCTCTTCTAACGAATATCTCACTCGTGTCAATCTTATGAATGCTTCGTCTGACGATTCTGACACTCCTGTTCTTCGCGGACGAAATGTTATTGTGGTAGGCGGTGGAAATACAGCAATGGATGCAGTGCGAACAGCGAAGCGTCTTGGTGCGGAAACTGCCACTATCGTTTATCGCAGGTCTGAGGCGGAGATGCCGGCAAGGCGTGAGGAGGTGGAGCATGCAAAAGAGGAGGGGATACAATTTATGACTTTGCATAACCCGATTGAATATCACGCAGACGAGTCAGGCAGAGTAAAAGAGGCACTATTGCAAGTTATGACGCTCGGTGAGCCCGATGCCTCGGGCAGACGCAGTCCTGTGCCTGTTGAAGGAGAAAGGGTAATTATGCCTTGCGACCTCGTTATTGTTGCGATAGGAGTATCGCCTAATCCGCTTATTCCCGCTTCAACAGAAGGACTCAATGTGTCGAATAGAGGAACGATAGTGGTTAACGAGGAAATGCAGTCCTCGAAAGAGAAGTTATTTGCGGGTGGAGATATAGTGCGCGGTGGCGCAACAGTTATTCTTGCAATGTCAGACGGCAGAAAGGCGGCTGCAGCAATGCACGAAAAGTTAAAATAATGAGAATTTAAGATTATTTATGCACACTTTACGTGCTAATCATACGTTTTTCGTACAAGAAAAATTAATTTTTTAAAATATTTTCGGGTAAAAATTTGCATATATAAAAATAAAGCAGTAATTTTGCACTCGCTTTTTCGAAAAAGGTATTGTCTAATGGTATAAAGGCTATTACGTCAGATTTTGGTTCTGAAGATCTTGGTTCGATTCCAGGTTAGACAACAAACTTTGCATAATTTGCAAATTTTTTTTGCTCATTAGCAGAGAGTGTGATGGGATACGGGCAACCTATGCACAAGGCTAAACTTAATGAATGCAATAGGCGAGTGGTTTGTGCGTCAAAGAAAGCCTCTGAATATTTTGCCCCATATTAAGTAACACAAAGGCAGATTATCTGCGGATATCCGTTTAATCTGCTGGAAATTGAATTAAGATGAAAACTTTTGAACTAAAAGGAGAGATCCGTTCTGATTTTGGCAAGAAGGCTGCCACAGAACTCCGTAAGCAAGACTTGATTCCTTGCAACCTCTATGGTGGTGAAAGCAATGTAACATTCGCTGTAAAGACCAACGATGTAAGAAAATTAGTTTATACACCTGACACACAGGTTGTTGAACTTGAGATTGGCGGTAAGAAGCATCATGCAGTGGTTAAAGAATTGCAGTTCCACCCCGTTAAAGAGCTCATTTTCCACATCGATTTTCTTGAGGTTAACGAGAAGAAACCCGTAACGGTTGAGGTACCAGTTCAACTGACCGGTCTTGCAGAGGGTGTTAAAGCCGGTGGTAAATTATCGCTTGAGGCTCGTAAACTTAAGGTTAGTGCGATTTATACCAATCTTCCTGACCGTGTTGTGATTGATGTTACAAATCTCGGTCTTGGAAAGAAGATTCAGGTATGTGATCTTCAGTTTGAAGACTACAAGATTATGAATGTGCCGGATCAGATGGTAGCGCAGGTTAAAGCGACTCGTGCTTCGAAACAAGCCTAATTAGTGCTTAGAAGTGGAATTGCTTTTGCAGAATACGAGTTACGCCAAAGCGTAATTCGTATTTTTTTAGTTTTCGAGTGTACTTGGCTCTTAATTTGTGATTTTGTTATGAAGTATCTTATTGTAGGTTTGGGAAATATAGGTGATGAGTATAGGAATACCCGTCATAATATAGGTTTTAGGATTGTGGACGAGGTGGCGCAATCTCATAATGCGCAGTGGGGAGATAAGCGTTATGGCTTTGTAACTCATCTTAGAGTTAAGAATGCAGAGCTGACTCTTCTCAAGCCATCCACATATATGAATCTCAGTGGTCAGGCGGTCAGATATTGGTTGCAGCAAGAGAATATCCCGATAGAGAATATGCTTGTTATAGTTGATGATTTGAATCTGCCGTTTGGTAGTATTCGTCTGCGCAAACAAGGTTCGCATGGTGGTCATAACGGGCTGAGGAATATAGAACAATGTCTTTGTACTCCTAATTATAATCGTTTGCGTTTCGGTATAGGAAATGATTTTACGAAAGGAGCACAGATAGGGTTCGTGCTTGGTGAGTGGTTTCCCGAGGAGGAAAAGACGCTTGAGGATAGGGTGCGACTATGTGCAGAGATAGTGCAGTCGTTCTGTCTGCAGGGTATGGATAACACTATGAATCAGTACAATGGTAAGTAATATGGAAACGAGAGTCGATAAATATCTTTTTGCGATGCGTATCTATAAGACTCGTTCTATAGCTGCCGATGCGTGCAAGAAAGGACGAGTGAAGATGAACGGCGTGGATCTGAAGCCGGCAAAAACTTTTAAGGTTGGAGATGTGTTCTCTGTTCGTAAGGGTCCTATTACTTATACCTACAAGGTGTTGCAACTGAGTGAAAATCGCCTTGGGGCGAAGTTAGTTCCTGATTATATGCAGGACATTACGGCACCGGAGCAGTTAGAACTGTTAGAACTTGCCAGACTTGGAGCAAAAAGCGGTTTGCGCGACCGCGGTACAGGGCGTCCGACGAAAAAGGACAGGAGAGACATTATCTCTTTCATCTCAGATGATTACGATGAGGGGCTCGACGATATAGAATAAATGAATGGCGCACTGCTGTGCGTTGAGATAAGTGGATAGATTATGATAAAAAAGAAAGAGAATATTGCCGAATATATACTTTTTATGTGGCAGGCTGAGGACTTTGTGAGAGCATTTGGCGAAAGCGAAGATGTTGAGAATAACACTTTCCTTCATGACTTACGCTCAATGATGCAGCAAGAAGGTGTGATGCAGAAAGGACATGTGCAGATAAGTCTTGTGGCACTATCGGAAATGGAGCAGTTGCATAGTGAGTTATATCAGAGTGATGCTTCTTATCGTGCCGCTTGGCTTGCACTTTTGCCGGCAATGACTATCTTCAAGTCAAAAACCGATGAGCCTGCAATGTCAGATATTATGGCGTGCCTTACTTTTCTCTATGATATAATGTTGCTTAAATTAAAGAAGCAAGATATATCTACCGATACAGCAGCCGTACAAAAGCAAGTAACTGCTCTTATGCGATATATTTCAACAGCGTTTAAACAGGAAAAAAATGACGATTAAACAGCGATATAATTATTGTCTTCGGAAGTGGGAAGAGGCTCTACCTAACCCCGAAGGGGAGTTGCATTATAATGACCCGTTCGAGTTGCTTGTGGCAGTGATGCTTTCCGCTCAGTGCACCGACAAGCGAGTGAATATGGTTACTCCTTCTTTATTTGCGGAATACCCTACCGTACAAGATATGGCAAATGCATCGGTGCAAGACATTCTGACATTTATTTACTCTGTTTCTTATCCAAATAGTAAGGCGGCACATCTGTCAGCGGCATCGAAGATGATTGTTGAAGATTTTGGGGGTGAGGTGCCTGATACGGTGGAAGAATTGACGAGACTGCCGGGGGTGGGCAGAAAAACAGCCAATGTTGTATGTGCCGTTATGTGGCAACAACCGACAATGGCTGTGGATACTCATATCTTCCGTGTTGCGGAAAGGATAGGACTGACGACAGGTAGTAAGTCGCCTTTGCACACGGAGCAGGTTTTGGTAAGATATATCCCGCAGGATTTAATTCCCAAGGCGCATCATTGGATTCTCCTGCATGGCAGATATATTTGTGTGGCGCGAAAACCGCATTGCGAGAAATGTGCCCTGACCGAAGTGTGCAGATATTTTAAAATGCATTAAATTCTACCACGCAAATAGTTGGTACTTGCTCATCATCTTATTTACTTCTTCTCTAACGGAGGAAATGACTCTGTCTGATTCGGGGTCGTGCAACACTCTGTCAATCAATTCTACTATAACAGGCATATCTTTTTCTTTCAGTCCGCGCGTTGTGACGGCAGGTGTGCCGAAGCGTAAACCGGATGTTTGAAAAGCACTGCGGTTGTCGAACGGCACCATATTTTTATTGGTTGTTATATCGGCACTGACGAGTGCTTTTTCCGCCACTTTGCCTGTTATGTCGGGGAACTTGGTGCGCAAGTCAAGTAGCATACAGTGGTTATCCGTGCCGCCAGAAATGATTTTATAGCCCGCATCGATGAACGCTTCTGCCATAGCGGAGGCATTGCGTTTCACTTGTATCTGATAATCTTTGAACTCGGGTGTCAAAGCCTCACCAAAGGCTACTGCCTTTGCTGCTATCACATGCTCTAATGGTCCGCCTTGCGTGCCGGGGAAGACGGCGGAGTCGAGCAGTTGAGACATCATCTTGACTTCGCCTTTCGGGGTCGTCTTACCCCATGGGTTGGGAAAATCTTTGCCCATCAGTATCACTCCTCCTCTCGGACCGCGTAAAGTCTTATGAGTTGTTGAAGTAACGATATGAGCATGCAGTAGCGGATTATCCAAGAGACCTGCTGCAATAAGTCCTGCGGGGTGCGCCATATCCACCATAAAGATTGCGCCTATCTCGTCTGCCACGCTACGGATACGGGCATAATCCCATTCCCGACTATATGCGCTCGCACCTGCTATTATCAGTTTAGGACGCTCAGCGCGAGCAATCTGCTCAAGTTGCTCATAGTCAACGCGGCCGTCAGACTCCCGTACATTATATTCAAGAGCGTGGAACATCAGACCTGAGAAATTGACAGGCGAGCCATGCGAGAGATGACCGCCGTGCGCAAGGTTCAGTCCGAGGAACTTATCACCTGCGTGAAGGCAAGCCATGAATACAGCCATATTCGCTTGTGCGCCGGAGTGAGGCTGAACATTGACATATTCGGCAGAGAATAGTTTTTTCAGTCTTTCGCGTGCCAACTCTTCAGCCTCGTCAACCACTTCACAACCTCCATAATAGCGTTTACCGGGGTAACCTTCGGCATATTTGTTGGTTAATACGCTGCCCATAGCAGCAAGCACTTGATCAGAAACGAAATTCTCTGAAGCGATAAGTTCGATGCCGCGCATCTGGCGTTCACGCTCGCGAGCGATAATGTCGAAAAGAAGGTCGTCGTGTTGCATAGTATTTTAGTTTTTTATTATTTTTGTCACCCTACACTTAGCAATTCCGTTACACCGCAATGTTTAGCAGTCATTCTCGTATTGAAGAGAATTTTTGAGTGTAATAATACAAAGTTAATAAATCTTTTTCAGATAGTGTTTTGATATATTAGAAAATTTGAAAATAATTTGTATAAGTTATGAAAAAACACTATCTTTGCAAAGTTATGGCAAAATATAAACCTTATAGAGATGATACAGGCAGTGAGTTGCCTTTCCCATGGTTAATAAATTTAGTGCTTATGATAGCGGGCGGCATTGAGACCTTGCGGTTGCGTTTTTGGTCGCGCAAGCCTCGTCATACTGCAGAAAAGACGCTGAGAGACATTCTCACAATCTCTCGTGATACCGTATATGGAAAGGAGCATCATTTTGACAGGATACTCTCTGCCACTTCTCCTGAGGCTTTATTCCGCCTTTATCGGCATTTTGTTCCCGAAAATGATTTTGAAGCATTGCGTCCTTATGTGGAGCGACATAAGCAGGGTGAAGAGAACGTACTCTTCCCCGGCAAGCCCGATATGTATGCTACAACGAGCGGTACTACCTCTCAGCCCAAATGGATACCAATGACGCACAAGTACTTGAATGATGTATATGGCAAGATGTCGCATATCTGGACATGGAACTTCGTAAAACATCGCTCTCGTATATTTGGCGGACATATATTCCCGATTGTTGGTAAAGAAGTAGAGGGATATGCACCGGACGGGACAATATTCGGCTCGGTGAGCGGTGTGTTAGTAAGGGATATCCCTTCTATAATAAAGAAACATTATACTTCGCCTGCTGAGGTTATGTCCATTGGCGATTATGCCGCTCGCAACTACACACTTATGCGTCTTGCGATGCAGCACAGAGATGTTACTTTGTGGGCGACGGCAAATCCATCTACCATACTCGAATTGCTCAGAGTCGTAAATGAGAATATTGACGAACTGATACGTGATATTGAGCAAGGTACGCTGTCGGAAAATTTCTTGATTGATGATGATATTCGCGAGCATTTGAAGGCTTATATGTCTCCTATGCCGGAGAGGGCCGCAGAACTAAAAAGGCTAAGGAAACAAGTGCCGGACGGCAAATTAAGACCCAAAGATTGGTGGCCGCAGTTGCAATATCTATCTACATGGAAATGCGGCAATACCAAAATATATATGGATAAGTATTCCGATGCTTTTGATTGGAAAAGGACTTATTATCAAGAACTCGGATATATTGCAACAGAATGTCGCTTCGGTTTTGCACTTGATGAAAGTACGGAGTCGGTTTTGTTTCCGCATTTTCACTACTATGAATTTGTGGAGGAGAGCGAGATACAGTCGTCGGTAAAGCACTTCTTGCAGATTGACGAATTAGAGGTGGGCAAGCGTTATTGTGCGTATGTTACGACATATTCGGGTTTGTTCCGATATAATATGAACGATCTGATAGAAGTGGGCGGACATTATAAGAATACCCCGACGGTGCACATGGTGTCGAAAGTGAACGGCATAGTGTCGCTTACCGGCGAGAAACTATATGAGCCGCAATTCATTGAGGCAGTGCACGAGGCGGAGAAGGATACGGGTATAAAGACTAAATTCTTCGTTGGGTTTGCTGATGTTGATGAGTCCAAGTATCATTTCTATTTCGAGTTTATGAGCGAGGATATTACTCAGGAGCAGGCAAACGATTTTGCAATGTGTGTTGACAAGCATTTGCAGCAAATAAATATAGAATATGAGTCGAAGCGACAGTCGTTCCGTTTGCATGAGCCGGAAGCGCATATTCTTCTCACTGATGCTTACGCTCGGTTTAAGGCGGCATGTATGAAAGATGGTTTCCGCGATGGGCAGTTTAAGTTCAATCTCTTGATGCAGGATGAGGCGAGGAGGCAGAAATTCTCCCTTATAGAGCGCATGTTCAGTGGGCAAAATCGTTTGTCTGAAAAGTTGTTTGAAGGTGCGGCAAATTTGGATAATCGTATTGATGAGAGGCGCAAAAATAGGCAGAAGAAGAAGAGTGATCGATCGGCTCGTCGTGCTGCGAGGAAGAAGAAAGAGAAGAACACTTCGCTATAAATCGGAAAGCCTACAGAGTAAAGTCAAAAGTCGGTATCCTAATTGAAAAAGTAGAAATGGCACTTCGCTAAAAGAGCAATGAGTTGAGGGCAGAAGCCCAACCGCTTTGCTGTTACAAGTGAGAAATGATAAGTGAAATTGCACTTTTTTACGATTTTTCTTGTTGGAGTAAAAAAAAAGTAGTAATTTTGTATGATGTTTGTGATGCCCAGGTGGCGGAATAGGTAGACGCGCTGGTCTCAAACACCAGTGCCGCGAGGCATGCCGGTTCGAGCCCGGCCCTGGGTACGAATTAAATGAATAAAGGAAAAAGACAAAATCCGAAGAAGAAAAGGAGGTGTAAACGCATGATTGTAGTACAAGTAAAAGAAGGTGAGAACATTGAGCGGGCGTTGAAAAAATTCAAAAGAAAGTTCGAAAAGACAGGTGCTCTAAAAGAACTTCGTCGTCGTCAGCAGTTCCAAGCCCCGAGTGAGAAGAAGCGTCTGAAGATGGAGCATGCTATCTATGTCCAGCAACTCCGTGCTCAGGAAGATTTATAATATAACGAATAAAATGCCACGCGGTGTTTTCCGTGTGGCATTTTGTATAGATGACACCCGATGTTGCAAACGGCAGCATCATAGATGAAACAAACAAACAATTCCAATGAACATTGTAACAAAAAAGATTGCCTTGCCCGATGGTCGTGAGATTACATTAGAGACCGGCAAGTTAGCAAAGCAAGCCGATGGTGCTGTTATGGCGACTATTGGTCAGACGATGGTTCTTGCCACCGTATGTTCAGCGAAGGATGCCGTACCGGGTACGGATTTTATGCCGCTGACAGTAGAGTACAAAGAGAAGTTTTCCGCCAATGGTCGTTTTCCGGGCGGTTTCACCCGTCGAGAGGGTAGGGCTTCTGATTATGAAATTCTTATTGCGCGTCTTATTGACCGCGCTTTGCGTCCCTTATTCCCTGCTAATTATCATGCAGAGACATTCGTTAATGTAACGATGTACAGTGCCGACGGCGTTGATATGCCGGAGTCGATAGCCGGTCTTGCGGCCTCTGCCGCATTGATGTGCTCAGATATTCCGTTTGAGGGTCCGATATCTGAGGTGCGCGTAGCGCGAGTAAATGGAGAGATGGTTATTAACCCGACTTTTGAGCAGTGCGAACATGCGGATATCGAACTGATGGTTGCTGCCACAGAAGATAATATTATGATGGTTGAGGGCGAGATGAAGGAGGTAAGCGAGGCAGAGATGCTTGATGCTATCCGTGCGGCCCACGAGGCCATCAAACCTCAATGCGTTGCGCAACTTGAGATGATGCGCGAGTTCGGCAAAGAGGCGAAGCGTGAGTATTGTCACGAGATTAATGACGAAGAACTGAAGCAGGCTGTTCATGACGGTTGCTATAAGGATGCTTATAGGCAGGCTGTCAGTGCAGATACCGACAAGCATCATCGTGAAGAGATGTTCTCTGAGATTAGAGAGAAGTTCAAGGACGGTTATGACATTGCCGGTAAGGCAGAGCAGCTGGGAGTAACGGAAGATGAGGTTATTGCGCTTATTGACCGTTATTATCACGATGTTGAGAAAGAGGCTATGCGCCGTGCAGTACTTGATGAAGGCAAGCGTCTGGATGGTCGTAAGACGACGGAGATTCGCCCCATCTGGTGCGAGGTGTCGCCGCTGCCGGGTCCTCACGGAAGCAGTATCTTCACTCGCGGTGAGACTCAGTCGCTTTCCACCGTTACTCTCGGAACAAAGAGAGATGAGAAGCAGATTGACGAACCGCTGATTCAATCTTTTGATAAATTTATTCTTCACTATAATTTCCCGCCTTTCTCAACGGGTGAGGCTCGTGCGCAGCGAGGCGTAGGAAGACGAGAGATAGGGCATGGTAACCTCGCTTGCCGTGCGTTGAAGACTATGGTACCGGAAGATTTCCCATATACCATTCGCGTAGTGAGCGATATATTGGAGTCAAACGGATCAAGTTCGATGGCAACCGTTTGTGCCGGAACTCTGGCTCTTATGGATGCCGGTGTGCCTATCAAACGTCCCGTCAGCGGTATCGCTATGGGTCTTATCTCGGAGAAGAAGGGTAAGAACTATGCTATCCTTTCAGATATTCTCGGTGATGAAGATCATCTTGGTGATATGGACTTTAAGACGACGGGTACCGTTAATGGCTTGACGGCATGTCAGATGGATATTAAGGTGGATGGTTTGAGTTATGAGATACTGGAGAATGCTCTTGCTCAGGCTCATGAGGGTCGTATGCATATTCTCGGCAAGATGCTTGAAACGATGCCGGAGCCGCGTGCCGACCTCAAACCTCATGCACCGCGTATTATCAGTTTCGTTATTCCTAAGGAGTTTATCGGAGCCGTTATCGGTCCCGGTGGGAAGATTATTCAAGGTATCCAGAATGATACCGGCGCTGTTGTTTCTATTGATGAAGACGAGAACGGCGGCATAGTAGAGGTGGCTTCTTCTAACAAGGCAAGCATTGATGCTGCGGTTGCTAAGATCAAGGCTATTGTGGCTCTGCCTGAGGTTGGCGAGATATATGAGGCAACCGTTAAGTCTATTATGCCTTACGGGTGCTTTGTAGAGTTCATGCCGGGCAAAGAGGGCTTGCTTCACATAAGCGAGATTGATTGGAAACGGTATGAAGATATGGACGAGACGGGTCTTCATGAGGGGGACAAGATAACTATCAAACTGCTTGAGATAGATGAGAAGACAGGTAAGTTCCGCCTCTCTGCCCGCGTGTTGAAAGAGAAGCCCGCTGATTATGTAGAGCCGGAGCGCCGTCCGCGTCCTGAGAGAAGCGAGCATCGTCCCCAACGAGGTGATCGTGCGGAGCGTGCGAATGATAGGTTCGATCGTGGCGATAGAGACCACTCTCCGCGCCGAATGAGATAATCACTAACTCGGCATAGCTAACGATTATACAAAAAACTGCAACATTCAGGGGGTGTTGCAGTTTTTTGTGTTCTTCCGCATGTAGTGTTATCGCAGATGCCCGCGTTCGACTTTCGACTTTCGACAATCATCTCAAGTCGTTGAGAAAGGCATCGGGTTTTGTGATTGTGCATTGAGGCGGAGTAGGTGAGAAGGCAGTATTACGAAACAGGAGTTTGGATGTTTGAGTGTCTTCTGTGACTGTTATCTCCTGTGGCAGGTAGGTGGTTTTGTGCAGTTTGATGACGAACTTGCTGATACCGGCCTCTTTGGCATGCGGAATAATGTCAATGCTATATATATCTTGGCTTTTGTTTGCTGCCGAAAAACGCACATCTGCTTTCAGTCGCAATGCTTTGGCAAAGAGGACGGGGTTGACCTCTAACAATTCTTCCTCCGTCGGGTAGGTGAGGGTCAGTTCGTCGGTGTCTGCTGAATAGAGATAGAGTGTCTTGCCGTCGTATGCAGCTTCTGTGCCGAAGATAGAGAGGATAAATTGCTCGCCTCTAAGTTGCAACTTACCGCTGTAAGATATCGGTTGTGCTGCCTTTTCTGCAATACTCATTGTTATGTCGGTGACGAGAGTATTGCTCTCGACCGTTTCAATGAAATTATCGAGAATAGCGTTGGCAGTCTGCGCACTCAAAGTGCAGAGGTTCAGGCATAGCAGTGCGGATACTATTATGCTTTGGCGTTTCACAAGATTTTTTGAGTTATCCGAATTTTCTATGTTTTCTATATTCTCTATATTTCCAATCTTTGGAACACTTCTTTTAGTGTTGCCTCGTCTTGGATGAGGACATCTCGTCCTTTGGAGCCTTTGTTTGGTCCGACGATACCGGCTGCCTCGAGTTGGTCGGTCAGTTTGCCGGCGCGGTTGTAGCCTATTTCGAAGGCTCGTTGCAGTTTACTTGTTGAGCCTTCCTGCTTATTAACTACATAGGTTGCCACATCGCGGAACATCGGGTCAAGTCGCTTTAGATCAACCGAGCCCGGAGCGAGTGCTTCACCTTCGTTCTCTCCGCTTACATATTCAGGCAATTCGTATGGTCCGCTGTAGTGTTGCTGTTGCTCTATATGCTCAACTATGGCATCCACCTCAGGAGTATCGACGAATGCACATTGCACGCGGGTTATGTTGCCGCTACCGGAGTAGAGCAGGTCTCCGCGACCAATCAGTTGGTCAGCTCCTTTGGCATCTAAGACGGTGCGGGAATCAACTACCGATTGTGTGCGTAGGGCGATACGAGTAGGGATATTGGCTTTGATAACGCCTGTTACAATATTGACGGAAGGTCGTTGTGTGGCGAGAATCATGTGCATACCCACTGCACGCGCCTTCTGCGTTATGCGGGCGATGGGTTGCTCAACTTGCTTGCCTGCCTGCATAATGAAGTCTCCATACTCGTCAATAACAATCACTATGTAAGGCAGATATCGGTGGTGAAGCGAGTCTGCCACTAATTTAGCGGGATTGAGGCGACGGTTGATAAACTTATCGTTATAATCTTCGAGGGTACGCACACCGGCATCCATAAGCAGTTTGTAGCGGTTCTCCATCTCGATAACGAGTGAGTTGAGGGTATCAATCACCTTAGAGCAGTCAGTGATAATAATATCGTTCGGTTCTACATCCGGCTGCGAGGCGAGATAGTGTCGCAGAAGAGGTTTGTAAGGAGCAAACTCCACCATCTTCGGATCGACCAACACCATTTTGAGTTCGGCGGGGTGCTTCTTATAAAGGAGTGAGGTTATTATGGTGTTTATGGCGACTGACTTACCTTGCCCTGTGGCACCGGCGACGAGCAGGTGTGGGGTTTTAGCAAGGTCAAACATAAAAATCTCGTTGGTGATAGTTCGTCCGAGTGCAATAGGCAGACGCATCTTTTTCTCTTCTTGGAAGCGCTTAGATGCTACCACAGAGTGCATAGAAACGGTTTGCGGTTTCTCGTTTGGCACTTCGATACCAACAGTACCTTTACCCGGCATAGGCGCAATAATACGGATACCGACAGCGGACAAGGAAAGCATAATATCGCTTTCCAAGCTTTGTATCTTTGATATTCTAACACCTGCTTTGGGTACTACCTCATATAGGGTAACTGTCGGACCGACAGTGGCTTTGATGGAGTCTATTTCAACGCCATAGTTGCGTAGAGTGGTAACTATTCGGTTGGCGTTGGCACGCTGCTCGTCTTGATCGATGATAGGAGCGTTCTCATTATCATAGACTTTAAGAAGGTCAAGTGACGGGAAATGATAATTCTCGAGGTCGGCGCGCGGGTCATACGGACCTAACTTGCGCAGCCACGCATCAGGATCGTTATCGTCTATTATGTCGTCAATAATAGGTTTGGTGATTGTAAGGCCGGATTCGCCTTGTTTGTCAATCTCTTCTGTAGCGATAGTGGCAGGCGGTAGATTATTCGTATCGTCAGGGGCTGTTTCTTTCACCTGCTCGATGTCATCTTCGCTCTTATGTTCTTCCATTCCTTCGATGGTAAATGTAATCTCTTCACTTTCTCCTTTCATATCGGTGTTCTGTGCGGAATCAGTGAGGTCGGGGAAGTCTATTGTACCATCTTCGTTATCGTTCAATTCGATTATATCATCTTCTCCTTGTTCTTTGTCTGCTGTGTCTTCTGAGTCTTGAGATTTCTCTTTCTTCTTAAAGAGTGCTGCAAACGCTTTCCCCCATCGTTCTAATGTAGGTAGAGTATTAGGGTTGATAGCAATGAAATAGGTTATAAGAGTAACAAAAAGGATAATAAGTGTTCCAATCCATTGAATTGAGGACACGAGCAGGTTATTCACTGCTTCGCCGTGTGCACCTCCGAGGCGGAAGAAGAGCGGCAGGTGGAACATATCTTGCACGAAGGCGGCAGTGATGGAAATCCAGAAAAGCCAGAACATACAATGGAAGAACGGTTCCCAAGTGCGCAGCCTGCGATACCTCATCAGGAAATATGCGTAAATGCTGAGCATCACAAGCAGTGAGAGAGAAGCGATGCCAAAAGCGCGATCAATAAAGAAATCTTGCATCTTTGCGCCTAACACTCCTCCCCGATTAAGTATTACTTCGCGCAGTTCTGAGTGCGACAGCTCGCTTTGGAGTAAGGAGTAATCTTGTGCGCCGTGAACGAAATAACTTATAAAGGACACTAAGGCATAAATAGCAAACCCTGATATAATTATGCCCACAACGACACGAACACGATCATTCTTGCAGAAGTCTTTTATCTCCTGTAGGATACTCATGAAAGCGGTTTGCTTTTTTGTCGCTTCAGAGGTGGTTTTTGTTTCTTGTGTTTGTTTTGACGGGCGTTTAGGCATATTCTTTAAATCGTTCTAATAGGTTTTATTGGTAACAACCTGCATCGTATGCTCGGCAATTAACAACGGAAATTCAAACAAAGATACAAAAAATAAACGGAATATTCATACATAATGATAAAAAAAATAAATATCTGAAATCTTTTCTTGCCCAATTCGTAAAAAATAATTATTTTTGTAGTGCGGATATTTTGTACGAGTATGGAAGTAATCTCTCACGAGGGTATATTAGAGCGGGTGGCAGAGGATGGTTCGCTGCACATTAGGATTGTGCAGAGTGCTGCGTGTGGGGGATGTAGTGCGAGGTCAGCTTGTAATGCGGCGGAGAGTATGACGAAATATGTGGATGCTTATGCTGCGGAAGGCGAGAAGATTGAAATAGGTGACAGGGTGGTGGTGGAAGTGTCGAAGGCATTGGGTTGGAAGGCAGTGTTGCTTGCTTTTATCTTGCCTTTTTTGGTGCTGATGGCAGTGTTGGTGTTGCTTGTAAAGATTGGAGTGAGAGAGTGGTTGGCTGGCATAATAGCCATTGCAGCACTTGTGCCTTATTATATAATCATCTACTTGTTCAGAGGCAAATTGCAAAATGAATACAGATTCACTGCAAAGAAAATGTCAGGTAAAATGCACGAAATATAGGACATTGGTAATATAGCTTTCGACCTTCGACTTTCGACTTCTTTGAGAGACGGTCGAAAAGACCGTCTCTACCATCGACTTTTGACTTTTGAAATTGTAAATAATTTATAAAACAATAAACTTATGAACATTATTTGGATTGCCTTGATTGTGTTAGGCTGTACGGCATTGCTGGCTGCGGTGCTTTTGTATTTCTTGGCGCAGAAATTCAAGGTTGAAGAAGACCCGCGTATAGACCTTGTTCAGGAGGTCTTACCCGGTGCTAACTGCGGAGGTTGCGGTTTTGCGGGCTGTCGTGCACTTGCCGAGGCATGTTGTAAGGCAGAGACATTAGACGGGTTGTTATGTCCCGTCGGAGGTCAAGAGGTGATGAAAAAGGTAGGGGATATCTTAGGACTTGCACCGGCAGCGAGCGATCCTATGGTTGCTGTGGTTCGTTGTAACGGTACTTGTGAGGCTCGTCCCCGTACAAGTGAGTACAACGGGACACGCTCCTGTAAGATTATGAACAGCCTCTATGTAGGAGAGACTGCTTGTGGTTTCGGCTGTCTTGGTTGTGGCGACTGCGTTGCTGCATGTAAGTTTGATGCCATTCACATGAATTCCGAGACAGGTTTGCCTGAGGTGGATGATGAGAAGTGTGTGGCTTGCGGAGCGTGCGTTAAGGCTTGTCCGAGGAACATCATCGAACTGCGCAAGAAAGGGCCAAAGAATCGTCGTATCTGGGTTGATTGCGTGAGCAAGGATAAGGGGGCAGTAGCACGCAAGGCTTGCTTGAATGCATGTATAGGGTGCGGGAAGTGCCAAAAGGAATGTCAGTTCGAGGCGATAACGGTAGAGAATAATCTTGCTTATATTGATTTCCGCAAGTGTCGTATGTGTCGCAAGTGCGTTGGTGTTTGTCCGACGGGTGCTATTCACGAGATTAACTTCCCGCCGAAGCCGACTCCGAAACCTGCTGAGGAAGCCCCGAAGCCTGTTGCACCGAAAGTAGCAGAAGAGGTGAAGCCTGTTGCACCGAAAGCAGCAGAAGAGGTGAAGCCTGTTGCACCGAAAGCAGCAGAAGAGGTGAAGCCTGTTGCACCTAAAGCAGCAGAAGAGGTGAAGCCTGTTGTGGAGAAGCCGATAGATAATGAACCCGCTAAAAAGGAGGATAAAAAATGAAAACATTTCGTATAGGCGGTGTTCACCCGCATGATAATAAGAAGTATTCGGCACATAAGCGTATTACGGAAGTGCCGCTACCTAAAAAGGCGATTATTCCGCTTGTTCAGCATATAGGTGCGCCTGCAAAGCCGCTTGTGGCAAAGGGCGATAAGGTGTTAGTAGGGCAACTGATAGCAGAGGCCGGAGGTTTCGTGAGTGCCAATATTCATTCGCCGGTAAGCGGAACAGTTAATAAAATTGACGTAACGAAGGATGCATGGGGCATGGCTATGCCTGCCATCTTTATTGATGTAGAGGGCGACGAGTGGTTGCCTGAGATAGATAGGACGCCGGTCGTTAATAATCTCTGTAAGTTAGAAGCGAAAGAGATTATTGATAAGGTAAAAGCAGCAGGTATAGTAGGTTTGGGCGGTGCATGTTTCCCGACGCATGTCAAACTGATGCCTCCTCCGGGTAAGACTCCTGAGGTGCTTATCGTAAATGGTGTTGAGTGTGAGCCGTATCTGACCTGCGACCACCAATTGATGCTTGAGCACGGCGAGGAGATAATGATTGGTATTCAGATATTGATGAAGGCTCTTAATATCAGTAAGGCCGTTATTGGTATAGAGAAGAATAAGCCAGATGCTATTGAGGTAATGCGAAATTTGGCATCAAGAGTATTGGGCGTAAGTGTTCAGCCTCTTAACTTGCGTTACCCGCAAGGCGGTGAGAAGCAACTTATTGATGCTTGTATTCGTCGTCAGGTGCCGTCAGGTGCCCTGCCGATAGAGGTTGGTGCGGTAGTTGACAATGTAGCTACTATCTACGCCGTATATGAGGCGGTACAGAAGAACAAACCGCTTATCTCTCGTGTTATGACAGTTACCGGTAAGGACGTTAAGAATCCGGGTAACTATCTTGTTCGCTTTGGTACGCCGCTTAGCGATGTCCTCGAACTTGCAGGCGGAGTGCCTGAATCAACAGGTAAGATTATAGGTGGCGGTCCGATGATGGGGCGTGCAATGAATAACACTGATATGCCTTGCAATAAGCGTGTATCCGGTGCGTTGCTACTTACTAAGGACGACTCATATCGTGCCGAGCCGGAGAATTGTATCCGTTGTGCCAAATGCGTCAGTGCTTGTCCGATGGGGCTTGAACCATATCTTCTTTCTAAATACGCTTCACTTGAGATGTGGGAAGATATGGAGAAGCATAGTGTTATGGACTGTATTGATTGCGGTTGCTGTCAGTTTACCTGTCCATCGAACAGGCCATTGCTTGACTATATCCGTATGGGTAAGGCGACAGTGGGCGGCATAATAAGAGCCCGCGCACAGAAGTGAGACAAAATAATTTGTAATATTTGCTGATACCTATTTGTAAAAATAAGTGCCTGACTGAATGTCGGGCACTTATTTTTTGTTAAAGGTGAGAATTACTTCAGAATTACTTCAGTTCAGCAAGGTACTTGATTGTGCGAACCATCTGAGAAGTATAACTATTCTCGTTGTCGTACCAACTTACAACCTGTACTTGATAGGTATCGTCATCAATCTTAGCGACCATAGTCTGAGTGGCATCGAAGAGTGAGCCGAAGCGCATACCTATAACATCGCTTGAAACGATCTCGTCTTCAGTGTAACCGAAACTCTCTGTACCTGCTGCTTTCATAGCGGCGTTGATACCTTCTTTGGTTATATCTTTACCCTTAACTACTGCTACGAGGATAGTGGTAGAGCCTGTAGGAGTAGGAACGCGTTGTGCAGAACCGATAAGTTTACCGTTCAGTTCAGGGATAACAAGCCCGATGGCCTTAGCGGCACCTGTTGAGTTAGGCACGATATTCTGCGCACCTGCACGGCTACGGCGGAGGTCGCCCTTACGTTGAGGACCATCGAGAATCATCTGGTCGCCTGTGTAAGCGTGGATAGTTGACATAATACCACTTTGGATAGGAGCATACTTATGCAGGGCTGCTGCCATAGGAGCAAGGCAGTTAGTGGTGCAAGAAGCGGCAGAGATAACGGTGTCGGCGGGGGTAAGAGTCTTGTGGTTTACATTGTAAACGATGGTCGGAAGGTCGTTGCCTGCGGGAGCAGAGATAACAACTTTCTTTGCGCCTGCTTCGATATGAGCAGAAGCCTTAGCCTTAGAAGTATAGAAACCGGTGCACTCAAGAACAACATCGATACCGAGTTCGCCCCAAGGCAGTTCGGCTGCGTTAGGCTTAGCGTAGATTGTGATCTCTTTGCCGTCAACGGTGATAGAACCGGGAACTTGAACGGTCTTACCATCTTCTGCGAGAACAGCATCTTTGTATGATACGGTATGTCTGCCTTCGCCAAACTTGCCGGCGAAACCGCCTTGTGCGGTGTCGTATTTAAGAAGGTGAGCCAACATTTTCGGGCTGGTCAAGTCGTTGATTGCGACCACTTCATAGCCCTCTGCTTCAAACATCTGGCGGAAAGCCAAACGACCGATACGGCCGAAGCCGTTAATTGCTACTTTTGTCATAATTGAAAAAATATTTAGTTTTATTTGTTAGATTTTAGATTCTATATAGCAAAATTGTTATTTGCTGTTTTCGTAGTAGCGAGGCACTCCCGTGCCTCGCGTGAAGCACAGGAGTGTTTCACTACTAAATTCCTACAAAGTTACGAAAAAAAAATTAAATGTGAATATAAATATTCAAAAAAATATTTTTTGCAAAGTTAATGTTACAAAAAAATGTTTTTTTTCTTGATATTAAAGGGAAAAAGCAGTAACTTTGCGACATGGTAGTGCGCCGTTACTCGGTGCGGTAAAGGCAATGAAAACGTTTCATCAAATAAAGGCGTGGTTAAAGCATCAACTGACGGCTTGTAACACTGCGGGTTATGGTGTTCATTCTCCTTATTTGTTTTATATTGTCCGGTATGTGCTAACCGATAGAAATCGCTATTACGTCTTCAGCGGAATTGAGCGTGAGCGTGCGCGGCTATTGAGAGCAAAGAAGGCTATTTTAGCTAATGATTACTTGACGGGGCAGCAGGGGGAAAGGCGGGTGTGTGATATCGCAGAAAAATCGCTCAAATCACCGCGCGAGGCACAACTCTTGATGCGATTAGCGGTGCTGCAGCAGGTAAAGGATGTGGTAGAATTAGGCACATCGTTCGGCATTACGACAGCCTATATGGCTTCGGCGGGAAGTGATGTAAGAGTTACCACCTTCGAGGGTGTAAGAGAGGTGGCGGAGGAAGCAAAGAAAGTGTGGAAAAAATTGCAGATTGACAATATAAATCTGATTGTCGGAAATATTGACGATACGCTTTCTCGGTTCAACCAGCAAAAAGAGATAGGTCTTGCTTTTATTGATGCTAACTCTACAGAAGAGTCAGCGGTAAGATATTTCGAGTATCTTGCTCAATTAGCAGGTGAGAAGAGTGTGTTCGTATTAGGCGATATCCATAGTTCCGAAGGTATGGAAAGGGCATGGAGCAAGGTGTGCGGAAACGAGAGAGCAACGGCTGCGATGGATCTTTTCAGTATAGGGTTAGTGTTTTTCGATCCGCATCTTGAGAAGAGGATTTACAAGATAAGATTTTAAGTTTATGAAGGTATATACAAAGACGGGTGATACCGGGATGACGAGCCTTATCGGTGGAACTCGGGTGAGCAAGTCTGACTTGAGGCTTGAGGCGTATGGTACGGCGGATGAACTGAATAGTTTTATCGGTAACCTCAGAGCAGAGGTGCAAAGAGAGCAGAGCATAGATGCAGAGATGCGAATTATTGACGGAAGACTTGAAGAAGTTCAAAACGATTTATTTTGCCTTGGCGGCTATCTCGCGCTTGACCAAAATTGCTTTGAGCCTCGGCAAGGTACAATTGTTAAGGCTGAAAGTATAAGTGATTTAGAGAAGTGGATAGACGAGATGGAGAGTGAGTTACCCGTGCTTCATTCTTTCGTTATTCCGGGCGGTAGTGAAGCTGTTTCCCGCTGTCATATATGCAGGACTGTGTGCAGAAGATTAGAGCGAGCAATAGTGACACTATTTGGTGAAAAAGTAAAAATGTCAGCGTTTGACGAAAATGCGTTGCAATATGTCAATAGATTGAGCGATTTTTTGTTCATTTTGTCAAAAAAAATAGCTAAAATCGAAAAAAATGAACTTTTTTTGTGGAAAAATTAACATTTTTTTTGTTATATAAAAAGATTTTACTACTTTTGCACGTTAGTTTAGAAATGTAGTACTCTGTTGGCTCAAAAGGTTAATTCTTTTTGTCAACGCAAAACTTGTGGAAATAGTATGTATTGGACACTGGAATTGGCATCGAAATTAGAGGATGCGCCATGGCCTGCCACCAAGGATGAGTTGTTGGATTATGCAATGCGTGTAGGCGCACCGATGGAGGTTGTAGAAAATCTTCAAGAACTTGAGGACGAAGAAGAAGAATATGAGACCATTGAGGATATATGGCCGGATTACCCTCAAAAAGAAGACTTTTTCTTCGACGAAGAGGAGTATTGAATTGAAGCGATTATATATAGTCCTTATATTTTTAGGTGTCGGGATTGTGTCGTTTGCGCAGTTTGATCCTCAGATAGGGCACTATATGTATATACCAACTGCCTATAATCCTGCTGCGGCGGGAGAAGGCGACTTGATGAAAGTGAGCGGAATGCACCGTATGCAGTTTACGGGTATAAGTGGTGCGCCCATGAGTACCTATTTCACTTTTTCGTCACCTTTTATAATAGGTAAGACAAAACATGCTGCAGGAGTAAGGTTCCTCAACGATATGTACGGCTTGTGGTCGAATCAGGCATTTCATGTGCAGTATGCATATCGTTTGAAGTTGGGAAACGGTTGGCTCGGGATAGGAACAGAATTGGGGTTCTTGAATGTGAAGTTCAGTGGTGACAGTGTCAATCTCAGCCAAATGGGAGAGTCGGAATATCACTCGGATAGTGACCCTGTTATACCCGCCGGCGAGGCATCCGGAATGACTTTCGATATGGGATTGGGTGTTTATTATAGCACCTCACGATGGTGGGTAGGAGCGAGTTACTCACATCTCACTCAGCCGAAGGCGGAACTGATGACACAATCAGCTGCGGAGGGCTCGGAGCTGAGAGTTAAGGGTACGCTTTATACTCACGGAGGATATAAGTTCGTGTTGCGCGGCAATAGAGATTTGGCACTTATACCGTCAGCGATATTGCAGACCGACTTCAGTTCGTGGGACTTGAACCTCAACCTTATGATGGAATATAAGGAGCGATATCGTTGGGGGGTGAGTTACAGGGTACTCGGAAATGTAGCAGTGTTATTGGGAGTGGAGATTATCTCGGGACTTGACCTCGGATATACATACGAGTTGCCGACATCGAAACTCTTGCTGGAAAGTTACGGGTCGCACGAGATTTATCTATCATACGGATTCGACATATTGCGCCCGAAGCGCACGAACAGATATAAAAGTGTAAGATATTTATAGAATTAACTGACAAACACAATATATTATGAAAGTCAGATCGATATTAACAATTTTTGCCATTGCGGCAGTGGTTGCAGGTTGCAACAAACCCGCTGGTGAACTCGTAGGAGCAGGTCAGAACGGCAATTTCAAAGAGGCTAACCCTTATGGTATGGTTTTCGTAAAGAAGGGTAGTTTTTTGATGGGTGCCAACACTCAGAGTGCCTTATTTGAGCAGAACGATAACCAATTGATGGTTACCGTAGAGGCATTTTGGATGGATGAGACTGAGATAACGAACGATGAGTATAAGCAATTTGTCAACTGGGTACGCGACTCTATCGCACTCCGTATGGCTGTCATGGCAGGTTTGGAAGAAGAGTATGCTCTCAATGTGGATTGGGATAACTTCGAGCCTGAGACGGGTCAGTTGAATTGGAAGCGTGTCTCTAATCTATGGGATAGGTATCGTCGTGAGGCTGCTACTCGTTATAATGGTGGTGAGACGGAGTTATTTGAGGCTCTTGAGCCATTGTTCTACTCTGACGGGGCACTCAAGACAACGGCACTTCATTATCGCTATACATGGATGAACTATGACCAGGCGGTATTGGCTGAGAACAAGTACGATGTTGCTCGCGGTTGCTATCCTCCGAATGCTTCTTCGCGTGTGGACACAGCGTGGACGGATGAGCAGAATGCCATTCACGACTCCACAATCGTTCGTCCGCTGCGTGAGCCCAAAGATCTTCTTTCTCATAAGATTATCAGTATCTATCCTGATACTATGGTATGGGTTCGTGATTTCCAATTTTCATACAATGACCCGATGCTCTTGAAGTATTTTTCTCATCGAGGCTTCTCAGAGTATCCTGTTGTAGGTGTTACATGGGAGCAGGCACACGCTTTCTGTCGTTGGCGTACTGATTTCCTTGAGGATGCGACTCATCAGGGGGCGCAGGTGTACCGTTTGCCGACGGAGGCGGAGTGGGAGTATGCGGCTCGTGGCGGAAGGAAGATGGCCGCCTATCCTTGGGGCAGCAACTATGCTCGTGATGCGCAGGGTTGTTTCCTTGCCAACTTCAAGCCTTACCGCGGTGCTTATAACGATGATACCGGTTCGACGACAATGCGCGTGGCTCAGTTCCGTCCGAACGACTTCGGCTTGTTCGATATGGCAGGAAACGTGGCAGAATGGACACTTTCTGCATATACCTCAACGAATAATGTATATACCCACGACTTGAATCCCGATTATCAGTATATGGCTCGCAAGGACGACCCGGATGTGCTGAAGAGAAAGATCGTGAAAGGCGGTTCGTGGAAAGATGTGTCGGCTTATCTACAGTGCGGAGCAAGGACATACGAGTACCAATATGAAGACCGCTCTTATATAGGTTTCCGTTGCGTAAGATCGTATATTGGAGAATAAAAAATAATGAAGTACGAATGGCAATTGTATGGTTATGCAAAGTACGAATGTCAAAGAAAATAATTAACCCAAAAAATAACTAACAAATTTTAAAATCAGTCTGTATTATGGCTAAAGAAAAGAAAGAAAGCGGTTTCATGCATTGGTATGAATCGTATCAAGGGAAAAAAGTAGTGGGAGTGGTTTACTCAGTAGGTGCATCTGTCGTTATTGTAGGTGCGTTGTTTAAGATTCTCCACTGGCCCGGTGCATCTGAGGTGCTTATGCTTGGAATGTTCACTGAGGCGTTTCTATTTATCATAGGTGCTCTTGATAAACCACATCCTGAGTTCCATTGGGAAGAGGTGTTCCCGCAATTACTCGGTTATGGTACAGACCCTGCTATTCTGGAGTCTCATGCTTCGCAGGCTCGTCCTACCTTGTTAGGTGCCGGCGTAGTAGGCGGTCAGGCCGCTCTTGTAGAGGCTGCCCCGCAGAATGTAAGTGCTTCTAATGCAGGTGAGGTAAGTGCAGTTCCCGCTTTTGACGGTAAAGATGTAGAGGCATTGAAAGCAAGCATTGCTAATATGTCGAAATCTGCTAATAGTATTGCTGATTTGAGCAAGTTGGCAGAAGGCTCGAATAAATTGTCAGATAAGTTGGCAGCTGCCGCTGATGCTGCCGATAAGTTTGCAGGTGCGCAGACAGGTGTTGCAAACGCAGCAGGTAAACTTGGTGCTAACTACGAGGAAACGGCAAGACTATCAGAGACCTTGCGTTCTGACGCAGAGGCTGCTGCTAAGTCGCAGGCTGCTGCTGCCAAGAACCTCGCTGATTTGAATGCTGCATACGCAGAAAACTTGAAGGCAGTGCAAAGCAATATAGCAGAAGCGCAGCGTATGGCTGAGGCTAATATGGCTGCTACCAAGTCAGGCGAGGCTTTTGCTCAGGCGCAAGCACAACTTGCTAAGCAACTTGCTGACTTGAATAAGGTTTATGGTAATATGCTCAATGCTCTTGCATAACTAAGCGTTGCTAATTTTAATTAAATTACTACACTATGGGTGGAGCAAAAAACTGTCCGGAAACCCCGAGACAAAAAATGATAGGTATGATGTACTTGGTGCTTACCGCCATGCTTGCG
>FLNU01002333.1_pt1 | contig 60000 bp, 45 predicted proteins | sample 1140361 | NCBI WGS metagenome assembly FLNU01 (sample SAMEA3878206, study PRJEB12797) | bioreactor metagenome | biome: Moose rumen | place: Sweden | collected 2011-10 | reverse complement strand
TATAACCCTGCCAATAACGCTCGAAATGTTCGTCTCGGCAGAAGGCGTCAAGATAGGTGAAGACGGCATTGCCTTCAAGATGTCCGGGATCGCTCACCTTGAGGTGGGTGGGGTCAGTGTACATGCTCTTTATCTTCTTCTCCACTTCTTCAGCCGAGTCGCTAAGGTAGATGCAGTTGCCGAGAGATTTTGACATCTTCGCCTTTCCGTCGGTGCCGGGCAGACGCATACATGCCTGATTATCGGGAAGCAGGATAGAGCACTCGTCAAGTACCTCGCCATAGGTATTGTTGAAGCGACGCACTATTTCGTTAGTAAGTTCGATCATCGGCTTTTGGTCTTCGCCTACGGGTACTACCGTCCCATGGAAAAGCGCGATATCGGCTGCCTGACTAACGGGGTAGCAGAAGAACCCTAATGGGATATTAGCCTCGAAGTTGCGCATCTGTATCTCGGTCTTTACCGTAGGGTTACGCTGAACGCGGCTAACCGTTGTGAGGTTCATAAAGTAAAACGCCAATTCGGTCAGTTCGGGAACCTCGCTCTGAATGAAGATATTGACCTTGTCGGGATCAAGACCTGCTGCAAGATAGTCCAGTGTTACCTCAAGCACATTCTGACGCAGTTTCTCAGGGTTGTCAGCGTTGTCAGTCAATGCCTGTGCATCGGCTATCATAATGAAAATCTTATCGAAAGAAGTGTCGTGTTGCAACTCAACACGGCGGCGTAGTGAACCTACATAATGACCTATATGCAATCTGCCCGTCGGGCGATCGCCGGTAAGAATTATTTTTTTCATATTCTTTTTATTATTATATTTGAAAGTTCGGACATAGACATAAAGCAAGAGAGAGCCATATATAAGAAAGCCAAAAGCACCGCGCATTACTGCGCAATGCTCTTTGGCTGATATACGCGCTCTCGGCTGACATTCGCACTCCCTGTGGGATTATCTTATCATATATTGCCGGCCGTCAACTTCTATCATCAGTACTCCCGGTGCGACGAGGACGGCGCGTTTCACATTGTCAGCGGGGGCTGATGCTTCGGACGAGATACTAACTTCTTTAGGGCAGGACATAAGTACCATGCCGTCAACGGTAGTCAGTGATACGGAATACGAACCGCCGTCAACGAGGGTATTGTCAGGACCAACATAATAGATAGATGAGGTTGCACCTTCAATAGGCTGACCATCGAGATACCATTGATAAGCAATGATATCGTATCCGCCGTTGTACTTCTTATTAAGAACGGCAAGCACATCCTCCCATTTCTGAGCGAAGATGGAAGAGGGGTAGAGTATCTCTAACGGCATGTTGAATGTGTTCTTGCCTCCGCAGTTCGGATCTTGCACTTCGATATATGCCGACGAGTATCTGCCCGGACGGAGTTCGTCTAATGGTAAGTACCAGCCGTTATTTGTGCTATTTGGCTCTAACTCAATATGCAATGAGCCTGTTATCCATTCTGCGTCTCCTGCCTCACCGCGGGTAACGCTATAAGGAATAAACACTTCACCTTGGTCACCGCAAATGGGCGTCGAGGGATTGTTAACTGTCATATTAAGACATTGGATAATAGTAACATGGGCGGTAACTATCGAGTCGCAATGCGCAGCATTTACGAGAGTGTCGGAATAAGTACCGCTTTCGTAGTAGGTGCGTGAGCCGAGGCGGAACTCATCGTGAGCAATAGTGTCGAACTCTGCGAATGAGCGGTTGCCCACCTCCAGATTGAAGATAACGACTGAGTCGCAATCGAAATATGCGGTATCTCTTGTGGCGGTATTGAAGATCTGTCCGTTGAGATTAAGAGATTCGCCATCGCATATATAATAATTACGCCTAACGGTATCAGGACGAACAACACGGAAGGAGAAGGTGCATGCCTCCGGCGGATAGGATGTCTCGGGACATTCTTTATGAGCATAGATAGTGGCAACCACATCGTACCAGCCGGCTGCTTCATAGGTGTGGGAGGTTTGTACGGGACCGTTAAGTAAGGTAACGCCGTCACCAAAATCCCAATCCACCTTATCTATGATATCTGTACCGACCTGTGCATCGAAACTGAGAGTACGATTGAGGCATAATTTGCCGTCATCTCTGTAGCCGTCCACGAACACGATACCATCTATGCTTACGCCGCGTTTTACAGCTGCCGAGCCGACGGAGTAGGCATAACTTTCATCATCACCGTTGCCGTAAATATGTGCGATTATGCCGTGCGGGTTGGCGAGGTGGAATACCTTCTCGCCTAATCCGCTATCATCGTCAACGAGGAAGACGCGAGCGTATGAGTATAGAGGGTTGCCATTTACGGTTTGGAAAGTGAGCGGAACACCATTAGGACGCTGTGCCGAGGTAAGTGTGGTCAATGAGGCATCGGTCGTCAGGCAGACTATATCAATGAAATGTCGTTTGGTCTTATTCGTGCCGCACACGCCGAATGTGATGTCGTTAATCTTTTGCTCAATAGGCGAAATCCACACCATTGAAGGGTCGCCTCTGTCATCTACCATTTCAGATGTTGCCGCCTTGTAGCCGTTGGACACATCGTAGGAATAAACGGCAACGGGGCATGACGCATCGAGGAAAACGGCATCCTCGTTGATATTAGCAGATGAAGGATTTTGTGCTGATTGCGCCATTGTGCTGTTGCGCAACTCAAACTCGTAGGTGTCGCCTGCGTCTATCGTTGCCCGCAAAATGCCGTCGATATGCAGTTGAGTACCATTCTCCATCGCCGTTACGCGAATACGGTTAGCATCTTTTTGAAGAGAGCGGGTAACGACGAACTGCCTTCCCCAGTAGTCAACGGGCATCGCCTGCTCGTAAGTACAGTCGCGGGCTGCTTTACCGCCCGGTATCTGAGTGAAGATATCACCTTGGAAGATAGCAATCTTCTTACCGTCTTGCGCTACGACATGAGTACCGGATAGGGAAGTCAGAGTCTGAGAGATGACATAGTAGGTCTGACCGGCGTTAAGAGTTACGCTATATGTCTGACCGGCGGCGTGGTTGTCCGCGGTGGTCGTCTTTGGGGTGATATTCACTACCGTGTTATTCTCTGTGGCGAGAATAGTGAACATCGATAGTGCTTCACCGTCAGAAGGTTTGATATACGGAGGGTAGTCTTGAGTGTAGTACTCTGACTGCAACACATGAGTAGGCAGGATATTCGCTGCGTCAAAGCTATTCGTCATCCGCAATGCCGCAAAGACTGACACCTCTTTGTCAGTAACGATATGCAAGCCGTAGTTATGAGTTTGCCCTGATTGCGGTTTGGCATTGGCAATGCTATTAGCGGAGGTGGGGTACCACTGCGCGAGCGGAATATCGTCGGTCGTCAGTTCTACCCATTGGTTTGCCGTCACTTGCCGCGTTACACCTCCCCAAGTAGGATCGTTAGGGTTGGTTATTCTAATGGTCGTCAGTGATTTTGTGGATATGGCGATGAAGGGTTCGGGCAGACCACTGCTTGGCGCAGCGCAGAGAGTAAGGGCAACATAGAAGTCCTTTCCCTCTGTTGATGCCTGACCAAATGCCAATACTGCCGACAATAGCATTGTGAGCGATAGAAATATCTTTCTCATGGTTGTGTTTTTTTTAGTTTTCCGGATTGTCCGGATTATTGCGAGCAACGCTATTGCCGTTGCTCGCTCACCTTGGATTATTCTAATACGAGGACCTCAACGCGGCGGTTGTTAGCGCGACCTTCCTCAGTGTCGTTAGTGTCAATCGGTTGGCTCTCGCCCTTACCTTCTGCCTCGATGCGAGTCGGGTCTATTCCTCGGTTGATCAGTTCGTTGCGAACGGCATTGGCGCGACCTTCTGACAATTTTTGGTTGGCTGCATCCTTACCCACATTATCGGTATGTCCTATGATGCGGATGCGATGCCCCTTGCTCTGCTCGTCGGTGAGGTATTCATACAGGGTCTGCAGTGCTTCTTCTGACTCAGGCAGAATCTGCGTCTTGTTTGTGGCGAAGAACATGTTCTTCAAGATGAAGGTTCTGCCGACCTTGATGGGCACAAGTTTAATGTCGAGTGTCTCGCCGAGTGATTGCAACTCAATAGCGTAAGGTTCGTAACCTTTCTTATCAATGGTAACGCGATAGTTACCATTTACTTCGTTCAAGATAGTGTCGTTCTCGCCTCCCGTTTTAGCAGCGGTGCGAAGGATGATGGGCTTAGTAAGGGATGAGTGGCGAATCTTAACCACAGACGACAACTTCTTGCCTGTCTCGGCGTTGCTGACGCGAACGCGCAGAACGGGGCGATGTTGCAGATAAACGGTCATAGTATCGTGCCCGTTCGGGGTGGTCGCCTCATAGTACGTCGTATCAGGGTAATAATCGTTCTGAGAGAAATACATCTCGTATTCGCCCTTGTTGAAGCGTTGTGAGGTCTTACCTTTGCGCACTTCCGTTCCCGTTTTAACCATTCTGTCGTTTTTCAGGTTCTTTATTGTCATGAACGACTGCTCCAACGGTGTTTTGGTCTCTTTGTCAAGCACATAAATGTCGAGGAGTGTCGGAGGCACTGCTTTCCCGCCGCCTTGACGGCGAATCTTCTCCGGAATAGCAAACTGAATAGTGAACTTCACGCCTGCGAACAGGTTGTTCAGTGATGGCATTCCGTTGCTACGCTCGGCGAGCACTGACGGCAAACCTGCCACCTGCGTCTTGCCCGACTCGAAAGTAGGCGTGCCGGCTGCTTGATTATTGACACTCAAAATATCGTATTCCGCGAATAGACCTACGCGATAGTGGATATTGTTCTGCGTAAAAGGTTGGTGTGTAGCACCTTTCTGCACTTTGGGTTTGTTTTTAGGTACCGGTGCTTGCAGCCATTTGTCAAGGTCGAGCCCTATCTCTGCTAACGCTCTGACATCGAGCGGTTTGAGTGATAGTTTGTCGTCTTGGGTGTTTGCTCCTTTGTCAATATTGAACAAGCCTGTTCCTGCGTCGTGGTTAGTCTGAATTTCTGATTTAGATGTCTTATCGTATGCTGTTACCTGGTATTCACCGTAGCCCTTGAAATTGCCGAAAAGGCCGTAACCGACTTTTGCTCCGACGAGGAAGTAGAAGTTGCCGAACTGAGCACCGACGCGGATAGGCACGCCTATCGTGGCGATATTGCGGCTCTCGGCATATTGGAAGAAGCGGTAACGGTAGGTAAGGTCGTAAGGTTGAGTCATCGGGCGTTCAAAGCCGAAGTCGTATTTCGACATCGCTGACAGAAAGTCGAAATCCAAGCCTGCATTCAAGAGGAAATGGTTGTACTCGAACTCATATTCCACTCCGAGACCTGCGCCCCATCCGCCTATTGATTTACTATTGGCGTAAGGTACATTGACATCGCCTGTACCGCCTATGTACATTTTGCTGAGGTTGTCAAAGCCGATGGCGTAGCCTACCTTTGGTGAGAGGTTGATATAGTGTGTCGGCTTATTTGATATAACCTCTTCTTCCTGAGCGAAAGAGGTAGCTGCAAAAGCGCATAATGCTGCAAGTATAAATATATGCTTTTTCATAATTTTCATTTCTAAAATTAAGTGCTTTCAGTTATTTCCGTACTCTAATTTTCAATTAATGTTAATAAACATATACTTTGAAGTTGCGTTTCTCTTTGTCTGTTTTGACTACGAGAACATACACGCCTCTCTCTTTGGGCAGAGTGACGCAACCGCCGTCTTCACTGAGTTGAACGGTGTCGCCCACTTTGTTTCCCATTGTGTCGTAGAGGTCAGCGGTGCCGGCGGCGGTGGTGCTTATGTAGATGCGCTCTCCGGGGACGATGCTGATGGCTTGTATCTGGTTTGATGCTCCGAACTGGAAGTTGCCGTCGTCTGCGTTGTCAACATTCTGTTTGGTGAAGAAATAGGGGCAGGTCTCTATTATTTCGCCGTCTGCCGTGGTCATGCGAACGATGAACTCACTCTCGGTGTCAATATCATTATGCAGGTCAAGCATTTGTCCGTTCTGACCTTCCATCAACTCGCCGTTCTTGAACCATTGGAAAGCAACGAAGTCGTAGCCTCCGTTATCCTCTGCGTTCTTGACAATGAGAATGTTATCCCATAGTTGCTTAACCAGGCTGTTCGGGTCGAGCGGCAAGGTGAAGCCTACATTGACTGTAGTATCACCGCAACCGGTGTTGATGTCCACGGTGAACGAGTATCCGTCGCCTTGTGGTGCGCCTTGCGGAATAGTGAGTAAGAAACATAAGCCTTTATCATCTTCTGCCATCTGCAGCGAGTTGATACCTGCATTCTGGGCTTTCTGATTGAAAGAGAAGGTGCAGTTTTGAGAGGTCAGCTTGGTGCCGGTGTTCTCATAATAGAGTCGCAGTTGGCGTGAGGCGCAGATGTCGTTTACGGTGTCTGTAACCATGAATTCCAAGCGACCTATTGTTACCTCAATAGGAATACTGTCAACTGCGAGTTGACCTTGGCAGATATTTGATGACTCGCGTTCTATGAGCACATAGGCTTGGTAGGTGCCTGTGTGAGGGTAGTAGTGGTCAACGGCTATCTTATCTGCGCCGCTTTCCATAGAAGATCCGTCACCGAAGTTCCATGTTATATTCTCAATTTCATAGTTGAGGTCGCAGGCGAAGTGTATAGTATCTTTACCGCAGAGTTGGTTCTTGCTGTCGGGGGTGAATATTTCGCCATTGATGGTGATATATTGCTCGAGTGATTTTACATAGCCGCCGGCGTTGTAGGCATAACTCTCGTTCTTGGTAAAGCCGTAAACATGAGCGATAAATCCTCCTTGCGTTGCTTTGAGTGTATAGGATTCCGTTGCGCTGCCGAGCGAGTGTCGAGCGAAGTAATAGGTGTCGCTGCCGGCGACGGGAGAAAACTCGGAACTTATATTCACGCCATCAAGCGTTATGCCTGAGGGATAGGCTGTAACGATATTGATATTGTGGGCTGTTGTACCTTTCTTGCTGTCGTAGGTGGTAAATGTTATTTGGTCAATCTGTTGTTCAATGGGGTTAATCCATAGCATAGCGGGGTCACCATTGTTGCTGCTGGTGCCGTCGTATTGTTGCGAAACCATAAATTGGTGCACGGCGCAAGGGCAGGACGTATGTAGATAACAGCTGCTCCCGCTTGCCGTAGGTGCAGGGAGAGAGCCGTATGCCTCGCCGAGTTCGAATTCCCAATAATGTTGTGTGTCTTGTGAGAAATTGAACTTATGCACCATATTATCGCCGATATACACTTCGGTCTCATCGTTGAGAGCAAGAATACGATAGATATCTCGCTTTCTGCCGTTAGAGGCGGTGAGAACGAAAGTGTTTCCCCAAGTCTTAACCGGCATCGCCTGTGAGAATATGTGGTCGCGCAGTTTCACTTTGTAAGGGATATTAGTATGCGGACAACCTTGGAAGACGGCAATTTTCTTGCCGTTGCGAGCCGTAACGCGAGTGCCGCTCAAGTCGCCATCCTTCTTCACTGCACCTTTGCCCGTCCATACATAGTAAACCTCACCCTTGTTGAGAACAGGTGTGGTGAATTGTGTACCCGACTGAAAATTAAGATAGAGAGAGTCTTCTGCCGTAAGAACATAACCATTGTCTTTCTTGGTTTTTACAGTCCTGAATCTTTCAGTCATCGCTGTCGGGTAATAATCAACTATGGTGTTGTCTTCCGTGGCGATTATAGCGAAGTGGCTGCCTTGCGATTTCTGGTCGCCATCGTTGTCTGACGGACTATAGGTCTGGATTATATAGTCGTTTTGCAGAGAGGTCGTCGGCAAGACATTGGTAGCATCAAAACTTGCGTACTGGTAGTTTGAGGCGAATAGCGATATCGGGTTGTCGGAAACAATGTGGAGAGCGCATGAATCGGGCGTCTCAGAACGATAAGCATAGCAAACTTTGCCGCTATTCTTTTGGCGCGTCCTTGCACTGTTAACATCGGCACCGCTACTTGATGCGTCAAGGTTGAAATCTTTCGTCTCATTAGCGGTAACAGACACTGATTGTGACCAACCCGTGAACGGGTTTTCTATCGTCACTTCGCAGTTATAGCGTGATGAGATGGCAAGGTCAAGTGAGAAATCGGCACCGCCTTGGTCTGCTTGCATAAATGTTATCCAAAAGTCGGTTCCCTCTGTCGTCTGCGCTGTGGCAATGAGCGGGAAAGCAATCATCAATGCAAGAAAAGCATGTTTGAAAGAATGTGATTTGAACATAACTCAATCAATTTAATTATTTTCACAAAGTTACTACTTTTATATTAACTATTGGTGCAAATTTCGTCACATATTGTGTAATTATTGGCGGATTTTCACTTTGTCGGCAGTTTGGTTAAATTTTCGTGTCCAGACAGCGAATATTATTAGCAAGGCGAGTGTTATTGCTGCTGCTATTCCGTAGCCTAACGGGTAGAGGCTGTGCGATAGGTGCAGCCCTTCGGGTGCTATTAGGATATATGATGAGGACACCATTGTCATAAAGAGGGCGGGGATAAGTGTCAACAGGTAGCCAAACCGATAGCGCATTGATGTGCTGTGCTCTTGCTTGTAGAGCCAGACTGTGGCAGCCCAAAGGGTGAAGACAGCGAGGGTTTGATTAGTCCATGCGAAGTAGCGCCATACGATGTTGTAGTCCACGAACGACATACCAAAGACGATAGCGAAGAGCGGCAGTGAGATAATAAGGCGTTTGCCGATACTCTTCTGCTCAAGGTGCATAAAGTCGGCGATGATAAGTCGGGCTGAGCGGAGGGCGGTGTCACCTGAGGTAACGGAGGCAGAGATAACGCCGATAATGGCGATGATACCACCTACTATGCCGAGCCACGAGCGGGAGATGACATTGATGACCAGTGCTGCCACGTTCTCCCCTTGGTGTATAGTCGCGAACTCCTGTATTGTGAGGCAGGCGTTACCTTCGGCATCGGGGAAGCGGAAAGAGCCTGCCGCCGCCGCCCATATAAGTGCCAATATGCCCTCGGCTATCATCGCGCCGTAGAAGATATGTCGCCCTTGTCGCTCTGAGGTGCAGCAACGCGCCATAAGAGGCGATTGCGTGCCGTGGAAACCGCTTATCGCACCGCACGCAATAGATACGAACATCATAGGGAAGAGCGGCAAATCATTGGTTTGGCGGTTCTGTAGTCCATCAGTCAGCTCAAGCATGTCGCCGCTATGCCAACCCACCATAACAAAGGCTATGCCGATACCCATAAAGAGAAGTAGGGCTCCAAAGATAGGATAAAATCGACCTATCAGTTTGTCAATAGGTAAGATGGTGGCAAGAGCGTAATATGCGAAAATAACCACAAGCCAAAACATTTGCGTGGTGAAGATCGAATTAACCTCACTTCCGCCGCAAAGGTTTGCAAGAAGTGTGGCGGGGGATGTCATGAAATTGGTGGTCAGCAGCACGAGCAGCACTACCGACAAGAGCCTCATAAACTGTCTGATAGGCATACCAAGTTCACTGCCGACAATCTCCGGCAGAGAAGCACCGTCTTTGCGAATCGACATCATGCCTGCCATATAGTCGTGTACACCACCGGCGAAGATACTGCCGAGCACTATCCACAAGAAAGCAGCCGGACCGTAGAAAATACCGAGTATAGCACCGAAGATTGGTCCCAGACCTGCTATGTTGAGGAACTGAATAAGGAAAATTCTCCATGCCGGCAGTGGCACATAGTCCACTCCATCTGTGCGGGTCAGTGCCGGAGTCTTCCGCTCCGGCTCTATGCCAAACACGCGCTCTACCAACTTTCCGTAGAACACATAGCCCAATACTAATGCAATGATAGATATAAAAAAGGTGAACATAATTTACAATATTTTTCTTTACGTATTACATCGTTCTTCGTCCTCTGCTCCGGGCGTTTCGTTTCCTGCTCCGAGCGTTTCGTTTCCTGCTGCGAGCGTTTCGTCCCCTGCTGCGAGCGTTTCGTCCCCTGCTGCGAGCGTGAGCTCGGAGGTTCCCCCTTCGTCATTATCTTTTCTCGTCCCAACCGAAGGGGTGTGGCACCAGCGGGAGTCGTGCGAGCGGGTGGTAGTCGCCTTTCAGTCCGATAGGTGTTGAATGACGAATCTCCGACACTGTTTGTATGCAGTTTCGTGCTTCGGATATGCGGAAACCGTTTCCTGCAAGTATCTGCTTGTACGATTCGGTATGCAGTTCGGTGAAACCTGCGGAGAACTCAAACTCTTCGCCGTCGATCGACAGTGTGCGGAAGGTGCGTTTCTCACCTTGCACGGCGTTTTGGGGCAGGCAGGCTGAGTTGATTGATAGAAAATAGCGCACGCGTGCTTTCTCAAGGTCGAGATAACCGGCTACGCGGTCGAACGACATAATATGCACGATATTCTGCCTTACCGGACCGAATATCCATTGCAGCATATCGTAGAAGTGAACACCGATATTGGTAGCGATACCGCCGGACTTGTGAATATCGCCTTTCCACGAAGAGTAGTACCATTTCCCGCGAGAGGTGATATAGGTCAGGTCAACATCGTAAACCTTATCTTTTGGACCATTATCCACTTTCTCTTTTAGTGCGCGAATCTTGTCGTGCAAACGAAGTTGTAGGATAGTATAAGCCTCGTGTCCCGTCTCTTTCTCTAACTCTACAAGGTTATCAATATTATAGGGATTGAGCACAAGCGGTTTCTCGCATATCACATTGCATCCGAGTCTCAGGCCGTAGCGTATAAAAGCATCGTGAGTGTAGTTAGGTGTGCAGATACTGAACCAATGGAGCGGGTCATCGGTGCGCATCTGTTTTGAGCAGAAGCGGTCAAACTGCTCATTCTCCGTGAAGAACGAACAGTCAGGGAAGGAACTGTCTAATCTGCCGACTGAATCGAACTTATCGTAAGCAACCATCAGGTTATTGCCGGTGTCGGCGATGGCTTTAATATGTCGCGGTGCTATATAACCCGCTGCACCAATAAGACCGAAGTTGAGTTTTTTCATATATAAGGGATTAGTAATTAAATAGTAATTCATAAATATTGAGTGCGGTAACGGCTTCTTTATCGGGGAACTGCCTGAGTGCGCCTGACCAGAGGTAGAGAGGAATGTGTGGAGAGCGCACGGTAACCTTATCGGTTATGTTATTTTCGCGCATCATGCTCACATGATTTTCTTCAAGCCAAAAGACCACATCCCCTGCCGTTTGTTTATTGAGTGACAGTCTTATCCTCTCTTGCTCGCCTCCGCCTTGTAGCAATGGCAGGATATTGGCGGGACAGGAGCCTTGTACGCCGTCAAAACCGAGTAGGAAGTCGCTCACTTGCTGTTGGATATCAGTAACAGACAATTTCTTTTGCTCTATGAGAGTGCGGTTGAGGTAGATGGCTTGTCCGTAACCTCCGTCAATCCAGCGCTCGTGTCCGTAAAGTGCCATAAGGTAAGTGCCTGTCAGTGCTACTGCCCTATCCACGTTGAAAGTATGTTGCGGCAGTCCTACTTCACTAAGCGTTTCGTTGTCTAAACCAAGGCGAGGCAGACCCACGACAAGCAGTTGGTAGTTACTGCGCCCTATGCGGCTGTCAAGTTGTTCCATCAGGTAGCCTAAATCTTGATTTAGCGACAGGTACATATCTTCCTGCTCGGCGGTCTGTATGCGGTCGGCTTTCGCCTTCGGCGATAGCACCGTCATTTGCAGGAGTAGCATATCGGGCGTAGCATCTTCGCCTAAGTGTTTGTCCTTTTGTATGTCCAATGCAAGTTCGCAGACGAGAGTATTGGTGACGGCAGTATGTGCGTCTGCAAAACCGCTGTAAGAGAACGGATGTTTGCGTTCATCATCCGTAGGACACATATATTGCGATATATCCATGCGGGGCACCCATACTCGTTCGCTTAGTTGCTCAATCCTGCCGGAGGTGTTTTGTCGGTCAGCAGCAGCGGGCAGACCTTCGGCGTAGTACGTTGTTGTAACCCAATGCTTTTGTTCGCTGTCAAACCAGCAACAGGTGTTAGCACTATGTCCTGCTAAGGCGAGGGTAGTGTAAGGGTCTATGCCGATGGCATAAATACCGGCACTCTTGCCGTTTAGTAGTCGAAAACGATCGGTGAGAGTGAGAGATTTGATGGCTGTAGGCGATATGTTCTTGTTGCAGCCTATCCCTTCCTGTGTCTTATCTTCGAATATGCCGTGTATCTGTCGGTCGCTGCGGTTAAAGTATTCGTTATAGGTGATGCCGTGCTCTGATGGCGTAGTGCCGCTCATCAGTGTTACTACAGTTTCTGCACCGCCATATACAATATTTGGCAGTGACATCTCCGTCTGAAAGGCTTCTTCATCCAATGTTCGCAGCCCGCCTTGTTGCCAAAAGCCGCGAAGTGAGTTCATATCTTCGCGGTGCATACCGTCCACTGCCACTACTACGGTCAGCCGCTGCCTGTGAGAGGCGGCAAACGCCGTTGAAACGACGATTAAACAGAGTTGAAATATTATTGCAATTGCTCTTTTCCTCATTTTTTTCTCTTTTGTGTCAACTTAGTAATCAGGCTTTCCACTTTCTACTTTCCACTTTAGGGTTCTGCCTGCACTTTCTACTTTCCACTGTCTCCGCTCGATGCAGAATATGCAGGCGAAGTATTTCTGCTATGACGAGTGCCAAAATGATATGCGGTGCTTGTCCGCTAATGCGCAGTACTACTAAAAATATGCAGGCGTAGAGCAGAACCCACGTTCCGAAGCGAATAGGCAGACGGCGAGTCTTCTTAATACATAATAATATTACACCTGTTATCCATAGCGGATTGAGTAGCAGTATATTCATGTTTGACCCTACAAACGGATGCGAAGAGAAGAAGTATAGTATGCTTATCACTATGCCGAGAATGGTGAATAGTGTAAAGAAGGCTACGTCAATTCCCCAAGAGAATTTCTTCTTTCGGATATCAGTGATTGTGAAGATGGCAATAATAAGTATCAGTATTAGTTCTGCTAATTCGGGTGATGTGGCAAAATTGCCGTCTCGTGGGGTGAAAGGCGCGATATCTTCGTTCTCAGTTATGCCTATATCGGATACATAATTCATAAGGTTTTCGGGCAGGAAGAGAGATTGCTCAACAGTCATCTCTTTGTCGGCTTCGTAGCCGAAGACCATACTTATACCATATTTGCCCCAAGTGTATCTGCCGGAATAATAGTCGATGGCTTTACGCCATGTCATACCCGATAGTTCTTCAGATGGTTGTATGTCGGTGGCATTGCGAATGAGTTTCCAAACTCGTGTAGCGCAGTTGTCATACACGAAGTTATATCTGTACATTCTGTTTTCGGGTTGGTAGTTAAGAACTAAGGCATCCATTATCTGTTGCTTCTGCGCAGAGTCCATCCTTAGCGGCTGAAACGACACATGCCTGTCGGCGCAGGCTGCGCCATATAGAAAACCTGCTGTCGTTTCCAATCCGAGCATATAGTCAGTCTCGCCTTTGGTGAATTTAACGTAAAAATGCTCTGTGTTGAAATCGAAGATGCCGTAGTTAAAAACCCAATCAATAGGCATTTGTGTGCCGTCGGGTAGGATACAGGCGGGGTCTTGCACACGCAGTGCCGTATGCCCGAAGTGGAAATAAAGCGGTTTGCCGGGAGAACAACTGAGAAGGGTCATCTCTGCCTCGCTGCTCAATATCTGACAATGAACGGCATTTGAGGGTATAAATATTGCAAGAGCAATAAGGGATATGTATAAGAATTTTCGCATTTCTTTACTTATTTAGAATGGATTGCAGGTCGAATATATTCGGGATGAAAACTATTGTAAGTCCGAGCAGAAAGCCACAAACGGTTTGCAGAGGTGTATGGGCGTTAAGTCGGATGCGGGCGAGCATCAGCAGCCATGCCAAGACAAACATTACTATGAGTATATTTCGAGCAGGAATACCAAAGTACCACAGTATGCCTGCAAGCATCGCGATGCTGCCACCGAAAGAGGCGAGGTGGACACTGATTTTCCACCAATGCGTAATTATTGTTACTATTATAAGCGCGATGGTTATTGCAGTAGAAGAGTAATATAGAAACGAAGGTACTTGCATCATTTGCAAAAAGGTACTCCATAACGACAAGGAGAATATGGTAAATATATAAGGTATAGTTCTCTCTTTCGGGTCGGAAACATCAAGGTCTTTAATATTACCGTTATATTTCATAATAAGCAGGATAACCAGTGGAATGAGGCAGGTGAAGAGTAATGTTCCGCCGATGAGCAGCAGCCAATAGAGTTGTGGAATTTCAATAAAAGGATTTTCTTCCATGCTTTCCAATCGCTTACTTAAAAAGCAATACACCACCGACAATATTGTGGGGGCAAAAAGCGGATAGCAGATTACCGAATATCCGTATGATAATATGTCTAATATCTTGTTTGTATTCATAGAAATCAACTTTCAACTTTCAACTTTCAACTTTCCACTTTAGGGCTCTGCCCGCACTTTCAACTTTCCACTTTTATCAGTTCTCGCTTAATATCTCCCACTCATACATTTTTTGCTCTATTTCGCGTTTTATATGTTCGTATCTCGCAAAATTCTCTTGTGTTTGATTGTCGGGTGAGGTGAGCAGTTCTTCAATGGCTTTTTGTTCTTCTTCCAATCTGCTTATGTCAGCCTCTGTTTCAGTTATCTGTTTTTCTTTCTTGCGCCTTGCCGCTGCCTCTGCTTTTTGTTGTTCGTAACTGAGTTTGGCGGTTGTCGTCTCTGTTTTATCTTTATTGCTTATTTCCTTCGTGTTTATCTCTAACTCTTGCAGATTATCTAACTTTTTGTGGTACAGGAAGTCGTATATGCCGCCTAAATGTTCTATCACTTTGCCGCCTCCGAACTCATATACCTTATCAACTAACCCGTCGAGGAAATCGCGGTCGTGCGATACGCAGATTAGTGTGCCGTCGAATTTTTGCAGTGCCGTTTTCAGTATATCTTTCGACTGCATATCAAGATGGTTAGTCGGCTCGTCGAGAATAAGCAGGTTGACGGGTTCGAGCAGCAGTCGTATCATAGCGAGACGCGACCTTTCGCCGCCGCTCAGCACCTTTACTTTTTTCTCGCTTGCCTCGCCTCCAAACATAAACGCCCCGAGAATATCCTTTATCCGTGTGCGAATATCGCCTGTTGCCACTCTGTCGATAGTGTCGAATACCGTCTGCTCACCATCTAAGAGAGAGGCTTGATTTTGCGCGAAATAGCCTATTTTGACATTATGCCCGATGCGTAGTGTTCCGCTGTAGTCGTTTATCTCGTGCATCAAACATTTGACGAGTGTCGTCTTGCCTTCTCCGTTCTTACCTACGAACGCCACTTTCTCGCCTCGGCGTATGGTCATGGTAACATGGTCGAAGATGGTGTGCGTGCCGTAATCTTTTCTCAGGTCGTCCGTCACCACGGGGAAATCGCCGCTTCGCGGTGCAGGCGGGAAGGTGAGGCGAAGGCGCGAGGTATCTTCCAAATCAACTTCTAACCGCTCTAACTTACTGAGTTGCTTGATGCGACTTTGCACCTGTACTGCTTTCGTCGCTTTATATCGGAAACGCTCAATAAAATCTTCCGTTTCCTGAATCATCTTCTGTTGATTCTCGTATGCTCGTACTTGCTGCTCGTGCCTCTCACGGCGCAGTTCTACAAAGTGAGAATAGTTGACATTATAGTCGTAAATCTTGCCGAGAGAAATTTCTATTGTTCGGTTGGTAGCATTGTCGAGGAAGGCGCGGTCATGACTGACGAGCAGTACTGCGCTGCCGCTTTGCCTGAGCCACTGCTCAAGCCATTGTATAGATTCTATATCAAGGTGGTTGGTAGGCTCGTCAAGAAGCAGCAGGTCAGGTTTGCGAAGCAGTATTTTTGCCAATTCTATGCGCATGCGCCATCCCCCTGAAAATTCAGAGCACGGACGGGTAAAATCTGAGCGCACAAACCCCAAACCGAGTATTACGCGCTCCATCATGCCGAGCGACTTTACATCAGCCTTGTCGCGAACCTTATCAACCTCTTCGATGAGAGTGCGGTCGTCGGTAAGAATCATTGTTTGAGGCAGATAACCGATAGTGATATCTTTATCCATCGCAATGCGGCCACTTGTAGGAGTCTCTTCCCCTGCAAGTAAACGCAGCATGGTGGTCTTTCCGGCACCGTTTTTCCCGACTAACGCAATTCTATCCTTCTTATTAATCAGAAAACTTATGCCTTGCAGCACCTCCTGCCCCGAATAATTCTTATATATGTTCTCTACACTTATCACTTCTTACTTTTGTAAAGCGTTGATATCCCGAATGTTTGAGGTTGATATGTTACATTGTGGAAACCGGCCTGTCTTAGATGCCCGCACATCTCTTTGCCCCATACAAAGTTCTTAACGCTATGGTTGAAATAGGTGTATGCAGTTTTGTCGCGACTGAGCAGCCTTCCTACAAACGGCATTATATGAGTGAAATAGATATCATATACCCATGCAATAAACTTATTTTCAGGGTAAGAAAACTCTAATATTCTCAGTTCACCGCCTTGTTTGAGTACTCTGTGCATCTCTTGCAGTCCTTTGTCTAAATCTGCAAAGTTGCGAACACCGTAACTGCAAGTTACTATATCAAAGCACTCGTCTGCAAACGGCATATCCAGTGCACTTGCAAGCATAAAGTCGATTCTTTCTGCTATTCCTTTTTTTTCGACTTTCTCTTTTCCGATGTTCATCATTCCCTCTGAAAGGTCAATGCCTTGCACCGTTTGTGCTTTGTCCTGACGGATAATCTCTATTGCCAAATCGGCAGTTCCTATTGCCACATCAAGGCATTTGTCGCCTTTGTGATTGATAGATGCCACTGCTTGTCGTCTCCACCGTTTGTCGATATTGAGAGAGAAGAGATGATTGAGCGAGTCGTAATGACTTGCTATCCTGTCAAATAATCCGCCTATATTTTTCTTTTCATTCATCTTATTCTCTTCCGTTGTTCAAAGGATGGCGGGGCATATCCTCATAGTCGGAAATCATGTAGAATCCGTTTTATCAGTTACAAATCGGTGTTATCCGTGGAAAGTATTATCCGAAGTGTTGCGCAAGGGCTTTGCCGGTGTAACTATTCGTTTGTTTTATAAGGTCTTCCGGCGTACCTTCGAAAATTATGTCTCCTCCGTCTTCGCCACCTTCCGGACCGAGGTCAATAATATGGTCTGCCGACATAATAACGGCGGGGTGGTGCTCAATGATCACTACTGTGTGCCCGTTAAGTAGTAGCGCGTTCATCGCTTTGAGCAGAACACTGACATCGTGGTAGTGCAGACCTGTCGTAGGCTCGTCGAAGATAAACATTGTCGGGCGGCTGCCCTCTTGCGAAAGGAAATAAGCGAGTTTAACGCGCTGGCTCTCACCGCCGGATAGTGTGGAACTCGGTTGCCCCAATTTGACATAGCCTATACCCACATCTTGCAGAGGTAGCAAGCGTTTAATAATCTTCTTGCAGATATTCTGTTCTTCTTTTGTCGTCATGGCGGAGTCGATATCAGAGAAGAACTCAATCGCCTGATTGACGGTCATCTCGAGTACATCATAGATATTCTTCCCAAGGAAGCGAACATCGAGAATATCATTGTTAAATCGCTTGCCATGACACTGTTCGCACTCTAAGACGAGGTCTGCCATAAATTGCATCTCAATGGTTATCGTTCCTTCGCCTTGGCACACTTCGCATCGTCCGCCTTGTGTGTTGAATGAGAAGTGAGCGGGGGTGAAACCTAACTGCTTTGACAGTTGCTGCAGGGCAAATAGTCGGCGTATCTCATCGTATGCTTTGAGATAGGTAACAGGGTTTGATCGCGATGATTTAGATAGCGGGTTTTGGTCAACGAACTCCACATCCGTCAGCCTTTCGAGCGAGCCTTGTATATTGCTGTATGCGCCGGTATGCTCTGCCGTACCATTGTAATATTTCTTCAGGGCGGGATAGAGTATCCTGCTCACGAGCGACGATTTGCCGCTACCGCTGACGCCGGTAACGCAAGTCATTACATTGAGAGGGAAGCGAGAACTGATGTTTTTGAGGTTATTTTCGCATGCGCCGCATACCTCAATATAATTATTCCAAGGGCGGCGGTATCTGGGTATAGGAATACGCTCTTTGCCGTTCAGAAAATCAATTGTATAACTATGTGATGATGCTTTAAGCAGCTGCTTTTCCGCATCGTGAATAGCACTGCTGCTGCCTTGCCATACTACATACCCGCCTTTCCTTCCTGCTTCTAAACCTATATCTATTATGTAATCGGCAGCCCGCATTATATCCTCATCATGCTCTACCACAACAACTGTATTACCTATATCTCTCAGTTCTTTGAGTACTTGAATAAGTCGGTCGGTGTCGCGTGGGTGCAGACCTATACTCGGTTCATCGAGCACATATAGCGACCCGACAAGACTGCTGCCGAGTGATTTGGCAAGCATGATGCGCTGACTCTCGCCACCAGACAGCGTGCTTGACATACGGTTAAGGGTGAGGTAACTGAGTCCTACCTCTCGCAGGAAGCGAAGGCGGGACTGTATCTCTTTCATCAGTTGCGCAGATGCCTCGCGTTCAAAATCGGTGAGCAAATCAGGCAGGGCGATAAACCAAGGTTCTAACTCACTGACGGGCATATTTAGCAGGTCGAGAAGAGATTTTCCTCCGACCTGCACGTAGCCCGCTTCTTTTCTTAGCCGCAGCCCATTACAATCAGGGCAGATGGTCTTGCCGCGATAGCGGGAGAGTATCACGCGGTATTGGATCTTCGTATATTGCTCTTTTTCAAGCATCTTAAAGAAGTCGTTCAACCCGTGAAAATACTCATTACCGGTCCAAATGATTTGTTTCTCTTGCGGAGTGAGTTCGTAGAAGGGTTTATGTATAGGAAAATTGAATTTAGATGCGTGGCGGATCAGTTCTTTGTTCCAAAGGCTCATCTTCTCACCTCGCCAGCAGGCGATAGCCTCTTCGTATATGCTTTTCGACTTGTCGGGCACAACGAGGTCGGGGTCAATGCCGATAGTATTGCCGAAGCCCCCGCAAGTAGGGCATGCTCCGAGAGGGTTGTTAAAGTCGAAAAGATGTTCGGTAGGTTCAATAAAAGTGATGCCGTCTGCCTCAAAGCGTTCAGAGAAGTCGGCAATATCGGGGGCTGCGGCTTGTCCGTTGGTGTCAGATGACGCGTCGGCTTTGCTGCTGATGAGCCTGCACTCGCCCTTGCCCTCAAAGAATGCTGTTTGCACGGAGTCTGCAAAGCGGTTTGCCGTGGCTCTTTCGCCGTCAGCAACAACGCGGTCGATTATTAAGTATAGCGGTTTATCAGGGGACAATAACTCTGCGGTATCTTTGAGTGAAGATGCGAGTAAATCGGCTATACGCAATGTCCTGCCTTCTTGATACAGGCGAGTGAAACCTTGCTGCTGCCACAGTTTTAAATGCTGTTGTAATGCCGTTGAAACGGTGTTTAAATGCCGTTTAAAGTCGATTTCCTTTTCTACTTCATTTTTAACCCTGACGGGTGCAAGCAGAGTAACCCTACTACCGATAGGCAAGCTGTTTAAATATGCTACAACATCGCCTACATTATGTTTCTTAACCTCTTCTCCGCTGATGGGCGATATTGTTCTGCCGATTCGGGCATATAGCAGTTTGAGGTAATCGTGTATCTCTGTTGTTGTACCTACGGTGGAACGCGGGTTACGCGATGAGACACGCTGACTGATGGCAATAGCAGGCGGGATACCTGTTATGAAATCGACTTCGGGCTTCTGTATACGTCCGAGAAACAAACGTGCGTATGCGCTCAGACTCTCTACATAACGCCTCTGCCCCTCTGCATAGAGAGTATCAAAAGCAAGTGACGATTTGCCACTGCCTGACAAACCCGTCACTACAACAAACTTACCACGGGGGATATCCACCGTGATGTCCTTGAGGTTATGCGTCTTCGCACCCTGTATATGTATTACTTTCTCCAAAATCTAACCGTAATTTATCTCACTTCTAACAATGCAGTGGTCTAAATTATCGTTAATATAGTGGCAATGTTATCGCTGCACTCCTATGTTAAGGAATTTCTCCTCTAATGCTTTTGTCTTTTCCCGCATTTTGGCTTCATCTGAGGGATGTATAATATAGTCGGGCAGTTTCGGTATTCTCAGTTCTGTACCGACAACTACCGTGGCGGGATCTTTTATCTTATCTCTATTGGAATCGTAGATAAATACCCAGAAGTCTTTGCGTCCGTATTGTTTTTTAGCAATCCAAGCGAGTCTGCTGCCCGGATTAACCGTTACCACCGCTTTTGTCTGCGAGTAGTCAGGATTAGCAAAGAAGGCATCTAACTCGTCAATAGCGGGGTCTGCATTGTTATCTGTCTCTAATATATCAGTAGTCTTTACGGGCTCAGGTTGCGGCTCTGCTTCAACTTGTTGCTGTTTTGCTTCAACTTGTTGGGACTCTGCTTTAGCAGGTGTTACTTCTTTGCTTTCTTGATAGGTGGTGTTTTCTGTGTCAGCTTTCTCTTGTTCGGTTATCGGCTGCTCTTTATTGTTTGTTTGAGATAGAGAATCAGCCCATTGCTCAACTTTATATTGCAGGTAGAAGTATCCGCCGACCAGCAAAATGCAGAACACGAGGATTGTGATAAGTGCCACAAGCCACGGGCGGAAAGGTTTTTCCTGTTTTTCCTTCTTCTTCGTTTCCTCTTTCGGCTCTTCTTTTGGTTCCTCTTTCGGTTCTTCTTTCGGTTTCTCTGTTGCAGGTGCTTCAGGTTGTTCTTTCGGTTCGTCTGTTCTTTCTGCTTCCTTAACCTCAACGCTCTCGGTTGGCGGTGTAGGTTGTTCTTCTGTTTTTTCTTCGTTCGGAAGCAGTTCGCTGCCAATGTCGGCGAGCAGACCTTTTATCTCGAGTGCTTGTTCGTCAAGTTTATGGAGGGGTGAAAGTGGTTTGGCAGGTTGGTCGGGCAGCGGGTTGCCGTGTTCGTCAAGAATAATGGCCTCGAAAGCGGCAAAAGGGGCATTCACCATTTCTCTAAGTGCCGTTTCGGGAGTAAAGCCGAGTTTTTGATAGCCTTCAATGATGATTGGTTCGCCCGTGGATATATTCACGCTCTTTCGCGGTTCAACCCACTGTAAGCGGAAGGTGCCTAACCCTCCGATTTTGACTACCTTATCTCTCATCAGGCCTTCTCTGATACTGCTTATCAGCGCAGAGAGGAACTTGCCGATGGTAGTCTCATCGGTGTCGGTCTGCCGAGATAGTTGTTTCCTCAGTTCGACTATTGTTATTTTATCTTCTGCCATTTAACTAATTGTTCTTTTGTCTGCTACCTCACATCGGTTCGGAGAACGGCGGCACATAACGCCCGAGATTGTTTATTTCCTTTAACCCGAAACGGTCATTAGCGTTTTGATGATTATGGTTTTATTTTTGATTAGATTTTTTGCCGGTTTGATGGTGCAATGGGGTTCCATTGTAACTGAAAAGCGGTAAAAAAGATGACTAAAAGAAAGCCTTGTAAGCGCAAAATGGTCTAATGACCGTTTTGGGTTTAATTTTCTCTTTTGTTTCTCCCGCCTTTTCCGTTCTTGCCGTTCTCGTTTACTGTTCCAATCGTTTTATGTCTTCCTTCAGTGCGGTTGAGGGCTTGAAGTTAACTTGCATTTTAGGGGGGACGAGTGTTCTAACGCCGGTTTTGGGATGCACGCTCAGTCGTTCCTTTTTCTCTTTCACTTCAAAACTTCCGAGGTTTTGCAGCATAACGGTCTTATTTTCAACGAGAGCATCGCTGATGATATTGCAGGTTTCTCGGAGTAACTGCTCTGTCAGCACTTTCGTCATTCCCGTCGTTTGTGCTATTTCTGATATCAATTCTTTGTTCGTCATAATTTTCCGTATAGGTCGAAATTTTCGCTGTCTGTTATCTCAATATTATAAATATGCCCTGTCAGTAGAGTTTTGTCAGCAGAAACGAGTACCTCGCAGTCAACTTCGGGTGAGTCCCATTCTGTCCTGCCGATGTAGTAGTTGCCTTCTTTTCGGTCAATCATTACGGGCAGTCGTTTGCCTATATTGTTATCGGCTGTTTCTTCTGCTATCTTTTCCTGCACGTCCATCAGTGTTTCCACCCGCTGCTGTTTAACCTGTTCAGGAACATCGTCTTCGTAGTGTTCTCCTGCGAATGTACCTTCTTCGTGTGAGTAAGCGAAGCAGCCCATACGCTCAAAGCGCATTCGGCGGGTGAAATCGACTAAGTCTGCAAAGTCTTCTTCTGTCTCTTGCGGGTGCCCGACCATCAGCGTTGTGCGGATACATATATCAGGCACTTCCGTTCGTATCTCTTGTATCAATGCTTCTTGCTCTGCAGCTGTTATGTGTCGGCGCATAAGACTGAGGATATGGTCGCTGCTATGTTGCAAAGCAATGTCTAAGTATTTGCACACATTTTCCCGTTCTCGTATCACTCGCAGCAGGTCGTGAGGGAAGTCGGTGGGATAGGCGTAATGCAGCCTTATCCACTCGATGCCTTTTATATCCGCTATGCGTTCCACTAATTCGGGCAGGCGATGCTCCTGATAGAGGTCGGTGCCGTATGCTGATAGGTCTTGCGCTATCACATTCACCTCTTTTACCCCTTGTTTGGCAAGCCATTTTGCCTCTTCGACTATCTCTTGCATATCGCGTGAGCGATATCTACCGGTGATGAGTGGTATGGCGCAGTAACTGCAAAATCTGTTGCAGCCTTCTGCAATCTTTAGGTATGCGTAGTGCCTTGGCGTTGTTATTACGCGTTCATAGTCGGCAACGTTGTCAGAACAAAGATGTGCGTTTTGTCGCTTAGGGTCTGATAGTGCATACTGTGTAATGGCATCTACTACATCCTGGTAGTCGAACTTCCCGAAATAGTGATCCACTTCCGGCAGTTCTTTCTCGAGTTCGGCACGATATCTCTCGCTAAGGCACCCCATTACATAAAGTTTTTTGAGGTCTCCTTTTCTCTTTCTGTCTCCGAAGGCGAGGATAGTGTTGATACTCTCCTCTTTTGCATCGCCTATAAACCCGCAGGTGTTGATAACCGCTATTTCACCCCGTGGTGAAGAGGGGTCGTGAGTACAACGAAAGCCGGCTACTTCTAACCGGCGCATCAGGCGCTCTGAATCAACAAGATTTTTCGAACAACCGAGTGTGATGATATCTACTTCGTTATGACGCACTTAGTTTCCGTATTCATTTTGGAACTTTATCCTCACTAAGCGGACATCAATCTCGGACACATCATCCTCGTTAATAGTATCCACGGCCGTCTGTACGTCATCGGTAGTGGCATTGCGGAAGTATTCGTATATCTCCTCTTCCTTGTCGGGGTCCATTATCTCTTCAATGAAGTAGTTGATATTTAATTTTGTTCCGCTATATACTATGGCTTCAATCTCATTGAGCAACTCTTCTATTGACATCCCCTTTGATTCGGCGAGGTCATCTAAGTCCACGCGGCGATCGATGGCTTGGATGATAGATATTTTCTGCTGCGAGTTTTTGGCTACTGTACGTATGCGCAGATCGTCGGGACGAACGATATCGTTCTCTTCAATATATTCCTTGATTATATTGACGAACTCCTCGCCATAGCGTTTTGCCTTACCGGCTCCTACGCCCGGGATATTCTGCAACTCTTCGATAGTGATAGGGTAGGTGGTTGCCATTGCCTCCAGACTCGGGTCTTGGAAGATAACGAAAGGCGGGATATTAAGTTGCTTGGATATCTTCTTGCGTGTGTCTTTGAGTATGGCGTATAGCACATCGTCTGCGGCGGCACTGCTCCCGATATTATTATCCAATATCTCTTCGTCCTCGTCTTGCTCTACCTCAATCGGCACTCTGAACTCTACCGGTTTTTTGACGAATTTCTTACCTGCTGCCGTTATTTTCAGGTTTCCGTAGCTGTCGATATCTTTTTTGATATAACCGGCGAGCATCGCTTGGCGAATGATGGCGAAGAGTGTGCTGACGGCGGTATCTTCTGCGGCACCGAAATTCTCAAGTTCCTGATGGTTGTTTTCCAACACCTCGGGTGTCTCGTTGCCTTTCAGAATATCAACGATATGCTCTGCCTTATATTTCTCTTTCAGTTCTTGTACCGTCTCGATAATCAGTGCGAGCAACTCCGAGACATCCTCCATATTGTAGATTTTCTTGCAGTTGTCGCAGTTGTTACATTTCTCTTGCTTATACTCTTCTCCGAAGTAGTGCATAAGCAGTTTGCGGCGGCATATATTACTCTCGCAGTAACTTTGTATCTCGAAGAGCAGTTGAATACTTATCTCTTTTTCGTTAGGTTGCTTGTCTGCCGTGAATTTTTTCAGTCTCTCGATGTCTCTTGCGGAGTAGTAGCAGATGCATTGTCCCTCTCCTCCGTCGCGTCCTGCTCGTCCCGTTTCTTGATAGTAGCCTTCAAGCGATTTGGGCACATCGTAATGTATCACGAAGCGCACATCGGGCTTATCGATACCCATACCGAAGGCGATGGTGGCCACTATCACCTGACACCTCTCCATAAGGAAGGCATCTTGTGCGTCTGTGCGAACCTGCGGATCCAGACCGGCGTGATATGCGCGAGCGGATATATTGTTGGCTCTCAGTACCATCGCTAATTCCTCCACCGTCCTGCGGCTTAGGCAATAGACGATACCCGACTTACCTTCCATGCTTTTGATATATCGTATTATATCGCGATCAATATCTTCCGTCTTCTCCCGTATCTCATAATACAGGTTCGGACGATTGAATGAAGACTTGAATACCTTAGCATTTGTTATACCCAAGTTTATCTGAATATCTTGCAGAACCTTAGGGGTGGCGGTGGCTGTAAGCGCAATGATAGGTGCTTTGCCGATATTGTTTACAACGGATAGTATCTTGCTGTATTCAGGGCGGAAATCGTGTCCCCATTCTGATATACAATGCGCCTCGTCAATGGCATAGAATGAAATCTTTACTTGTTTGAGGAAGTCAATATTCTCTCCCTTATGCAGGCTTTCCGGAGCGAGATAGAGCAGTTTGGTCTTGCCCGATAGAATATCTTCCTTCACTGCCTGTATCTCAGGGCGGGTAAGAGAAGAGTTGATGAAGTGAGCCACTCCGTCTTCTTCGGAGTAGTTGCGCATAGCGTCCACTTGGTTCTTCATCAAGGCGATAAGGGGGGAGATGACGATGGCAACGCCGTCCATCAAGAGCGACGGCAGTTGGTAACACAGACTCTTGCCTCCGCCCGTAGGCATAAGCACAAAAGTATCATTACCATCCATCAGATTGGTGATAATCTCTTCTTGGTTATCTTTGAAAGTGTCGTAGCCGAAGTTCAACTTCAAGGCTTCAATCAACTGTTCGTGTCGAGTCATATAGTTTTCAAATAGGTCTTTGCCCGAATAATATCTATTTTCGCAGGTCTGTAAATGTGTGTGTTCGCATGTCGTTAGAACTCAGCGGATTTGGGTGTTCGTGGGAACGGAATGACGTCGCGTATGTTCTGCATTCCTGTTACGAAGAGCATCAGTCTTTCGAAGCCGAGTCCGAAGCCGGCGTGAGGAGCACTGCCGTAGCGGCGAGTGTCGAGATACCACCACATATCTTTCATAGGTATGCCGCGACGTTCAATCTCTGACATCAGTTTGTCGTAACTCTCCTCGCGAACAGAACCGCCTATTATCTCGCCTATTGACGGGAATAGGACATCGGTGCCTTGCACCGTCTTCTGATCGTCGTTGATCTTCATATAGAATGCTTTTATCTCTTTCGGGTAGTCGGTCATGATAACCGGCTTCTTGAAGTGTTCTTCTACGAGATAGCGCTCATGTTCAGAAGCGAGGTCGTCACCCCAGTTGCATGGGAATTCAAATTTCTTGCCGTGCTTGACGGCTTCTTGAAGAATATCTATTCCCTCTGTATAGGTGAGGCGAACGAAATCGGTATCAACCACGCTTTTAAGACGCTCAATGAGACCTTTGTCGAACATATCGTTGAGGAACTGCAGGTCGTCAGCGCAGTTGTCTAATGCCCAGCGGACGCAATATTTGAGGAAGTCTTCCTCCAAATCCATCAATTCATCTTTCTGAATGAAAGCAACTTCAGGTTCTATCATCCAAAACTCTGCGAGGTGGCGAGGGGTATTGGAGTTTTCAGCGCGGAAAGTGGGGCCAAAGGTGTAAATCTTGCCGAGTGCCATCGCTCCGAGTTCGCCTTCTAACTGACCGCTCACAGTCAGTGAGGTCATCTTACCGAAGAAATCATCGGAGTAGTCGATATGGCCGTCATCGTCTTTCTTCAGACGATAGAGGTTCTTCGTTGTTACTTGGAACATCTGCCCGGCACCCTCAGCATCGCTGGCGGTGATAAGAGGGGTGTGAAAATAGAAATATCCGTGCTCGTGGAAATAAGTGTGGATAGCCATCGCCATATTGTGGCGGATACGCAGAACGGCACCGAAGGTGTTGGTACGCGGACGCAGGTGAGCAATCTCGCGAAGATACTCCATCGAATGTCCCTTCTTTTGCAGCGGGTAGGTCATCGGGTCGGCTGTGCCGTAAACCTCTATCTCTGTTGCCTGTATCTCAACGGTCTGACCCTTGCCCATGGACTCCACTAATCTTCCTGTAACATTGAGGCAAGACCCTGTCGTCACAAGGCGCAAATCGTCATCGGTAAAATATGTTGTATTGCTCTCTTGCGCCTCGCCTTCAACAGCCATATTGGCAACTATCTGAATGTTTTTTATTGTCGAGCCGTCGTTGAGAGCAATAAAACTGACATTTTTGTTACCTCTGCGGCTGCGAACCCAACCGCGTACATTAATCTCTCTATCGTCACCTGCAAGACCGAGTGCCGCTTTTATTTCAGTTCTTTGCATCGTATGTGTTTAATTTTAATAGTTATGCACGAATTGACCAAATTAAACTAAGTGAAAGTGATAAATTCGGCGTATTTGTTAATATTTCTCAGCAATATTTTGGTTTTCTGTTAATGTCTGCAAAATTACATAAAAAAAACTATATGTCCAAAACAAAATTAAAATAATTTTGCAAAAAAAAAATGCGGCAATTTGACTGCTGCATTTCGTTTATTGTGCCGCCTGTGAGCAGGCTACTGTCCGGTAGTGGAGAACGTCTCCGAACGTTCATTATCTTTTTTCAGCCTTTTCCCGCGTAGTGCTTATATAACTCGTTTTTCGAATGTGTTGATTCTGCTTCGGTCGTAAGGAGCATAGATGCGAACATAGTTCTCCGTCCATCCTGACATAAGAACGGAGGCAGAGTCTTGTGCGAAGATATCGCCCGTCTTGTGTTCTTTTGAACGTTCGGAGACGTTCTCCACTACCTTCGCTTCCCAAAGTACCGTTCTCGTCTTGCCTTTTTGTGAGGCGTAGAACGCTTTTAACTTGTACTCTGAAAGGGAAAGAAGTGCGTCAACCCGCCTTTTTTGTTCTTTTTTGTCAACGCGAGGCAAATCGCTTTGTACCATCTGCGTGCCTGCCCTTTCGGAATACGGAAATACGTGAAGTTGGCTGACAGGCAGACTCTGAATAAAGTCCGCATAGTCGCTGAACATCTTCTCCGTCTCGCCTCTTAATCCGACCATGCAATCAACCCCGATAAAAGCATCAGGCATGCGCTCTTTTATTCTTGCAACTCGTTCGGCAAACAGCGCAGTGTCGTACTTGCGGTGCATTATCTTCAGCATCTCGTCGCTGCCGGATTGAAGCGGGATGTGGAAATGAGGTGTGAAGTGGTGGTGCGCTTTATCGTGCATTACTGAGTCTGCCACAAAATCGATAATCTCGTCAGAAAGGAGGTTGGGTTCGCAAGATGAAATGCGAATGCGAAACTCAGCCTCTAAGTGGTTAAGTGCCCGCAAAAGGTCAATAAAACTCTCGCCCGTACTTCGTCCGAAATCACCAATATTAACTCCCGTGAGGATTAACTCTTTTGCGCCTTCTTGAATGGCTTGCTGTGCCAATCGGACGGTGTCCTCTATAGAGGCGTTGCGACTGCGACCACGCGCCATAGGGATAGTACAATATGTGCAATAGTAATCGCAGCCGTCTTGTACCTTGAGGAAGCAGCGTGTCCTATCGTCGGTGGAGTAGTAGGGGTGAAAGGCGGAACCTTCTACACCGAGACGACTTTTGGGCGAGGCGAGGTCGGTTATGCAGACTTCAGGCATGATGTTTTGTTTATCCGACAGCGGCGAGAGGTGAGACCGCGCCTGAGTCTGCTTGACGATCTCCCTTATCTTCTCTTTGTCGTTAGCACCGACTATGAAGTTCACGCCTTCTAATCCACTGACCTCGTCAGGGCGCAGTTGGGCGTAACACCCCGTTACTATGATGCACGCATCGGGGTTCTCGCGGTGCAGGCGGCGAATTAACTGCCGCCCTTTGCTATCGGCGACATCGGTTACTGAGCAGGTGTTGACAATGCATATATCCGCCTGTTCACCTGACGATGCCCGCTTGTGACCATCAGATAGCAAAACTTTGCCGATAGCAGAACTCTCGGCAAAGTTTAACTTACATCCTAATGTATGAAAACTGAATGTCATCCAAGGAAGGATAATAGCAGACCTGCGGCAACGGCAGAACCAATCACACCTGCCACATTCGGACCCATAGCGTGCATCAGAAGGAAGTTACCCGGATTTTCCTCTTGCCCAACCTGCTGGCTCACACGCGCTGCCATAGGTACGGCACTTACGCCTGCTGAACCAATCAGCGGGTTCATCTTCTCTTTGGTGAACAGGTTCATCAGTTTCACAAGCAATACCCCGCCTGCGCTACCGCAACCGAAGGCAATGATACCCATCACGAGAATCATTATAGTCTGCCAGTTGAGGAAGGAAGCTCCCGTTGCTGTTGCGCCAACCGATAAGCCGAGGAAGATAACAACGATATTCATCAGTTCGTTTTGTGCCGTCTTCGAGAGTCTGTCTACTACGCCGCACTCTTTCATCAGGTTACCGAGCATAAGGCAACCGATGAGCGGGGCTGCATCAGGTAAGATAAGAGCAACGATAGTCGTTACCATTATCGGGAAGATAATCTTTTCCGTTTTGCTCACGGCACGCAGTTGCTTCATCTTTATGGCACGCTCCTCTTTCGTCGTCAGCGCACGCATGATAGGCGGTTGAATAACGGGAACGAGAGCCATATACGAATATGCTGCGATAGCGATAGGACCGAGCAGTTCGGGGGCTAAACGCGAGGTAAGGAAGATCGATGTAGGACCATCGGCACCACCGATGATAGCGATACTACCCGCCTGTGCCTCAGTGAAACTGATAGCATCAATACCCGTCAGCGACAAGGCGTTGGCGCAGAGGAAGGTAAGGAATATACCAACTTGTGCGGCAGCACCGAGTAGCAGCGACTTAGGATTGGCAATCAGCGGACCGAAATCGGTCATGGCACCTACGCCGATGAAGATAAGGCACGGATACAAACCCGCCTTAACACCGATATAAAGGATATCGAGCAGACCGCCGTTTTTCATAATAGCACCATAACTATGGTAGTTAGGGTTGTTAGCATCAAGGAAGGCTGTCCATAGTTCACTATGGAACATGCCTGCCCCGGGCAGGTTGGTGAGAAGCATACCGAAGGCGATAGGCAGCAACAGCAGTGGTTCGTATTGCTTCTTTATTGCTAAATAAAGCAAGAAGAAGGAGATACAAAGCATTATCAGTTGTCTCCAATCGCCGGACTCTTCTTTGCCATCGAACATGCGAATGAAGCCCATGGTCATAAAGAAGTCGCCTATTTCTGCCCACACACTCTCTTCCTCCTCTGCAGCGGCATCGGTAGTGGAGAACGTCTCCGAACGTTCGGCAGGTGCACAGCAATCTTCCGGTAATGTAGCTGCCGCTTCCGTTGCTTGACACTCCTGCATCTCAACAACCTGCTCGCTCTCTTCCTGAGCAGAAGCCGCAAATGCCTGTTCTGCATCTTGAGCAAAACTATTAGCCGCAAAAGAAAGAGTTAGCGCAATAAAAAGATATTTCAGAGTTTTCATCTTTTAACTTTTAATTGTGACAATATTATTCGAGTACGATGAGCAGGTCGTCCTGCATTACATTCTGACCGGCACTGACTGCTATTTGCTTAACGACGGCGTCTCTCTCAGCCATTACGGCATTTTCCATCTTCATTGACTCTAAGGTGAGCAGCGTGTCACCTTTCTTCACCTCTTGTCCGATGCTGACCAACACCTTGATGACCGAGCCGGGTAGCGGAGATTTAACTTGCAGACTCTCGGCGGGTGCTTGCGGTTTGGGTTCTTCCTCTTTCTTCGGAGCAGCAGCGGGTGCGGCAGGTGCGGCAGGTGCATCAGGCGCAGTGGCAACGCTGATCTCAATAAGTCTGTCTTCTTGCATCACATTCTTACCCGGCTCAATAAAGACACCCTTAATAACGCCGCTCACTTCCGACTTGACGGAGTTTTCCATCTTCATCGATTCCATCGTCAGCAGTTCGTCACCGACATTGATATTGTCGCCAATCTTTACATTGACTTTGATTATGCTACCCGGCAGAGGAGCCTTAACGATATGAACCGCTGCAGCACTTGCTTGTGTACCTGTTTGAGCGGCACTTACCACATGGTGAACACTCGGACGGCTCGCGGGAGCCGCTGCCTGCTCTTTCTCTATCTTGACTTGGAAAGTGGTACCATTGACGGTTACCTCTGCCATATCATTTCCTGTCTCGTTGACGGTCGTGCTATATTTATGACCATCAATTATAAACTTGAACTCTTTCATTTTAGTTTCGGTGTAAATTATTCATACCGTAGAGTTTCGAATTCCATGGGGAGTATTTGCGCTCTACTTCTTTTATTGTTACCTTTGTCGGCTCTTCATCGTGAATGCCGTTATAATACAGATGCAACGCCATCGCGATGGCTGCGGTGGCTTCGCCCGTGAGAACGATCTTTTCGGATGTTTCTTTTCTCGGGGTGCCTACGCTCTTATGTACCTCTTGCGGGTTCTCAACCTTTACGCGGGGGTGCATTATAGCACCGAAAAGTTTGAGCACATAGATAAGCACAACAAGAAGGACGAATACCAGACCAAAGCCGAGCAGCGTCACCATCCAAATGTGTCCCCAATTAGCAGCAAGTAGTGTCATAATTATAGAGGAATATTAGAGTGTTTTTTCAAAGGATTAGTGAGTCGCTTGGTTTGCAGCATCTCGAAGGCACGAATGACGCGGGCACGAGTGTTGCGCGGCTCTATAACATCGTCGATATAACCGCGGTTAGCAGCCTGATAAGGAGAAGCAAACTTATCCTTATACTCTGCCTCTTTCTCGGCTATAAACTTCTTCTTCTCTTCGGGATCTTCGATGGCCTTGATAGCCTTAGCTTGCAGTACGCCAACGGCACCGCTTGCACCCATGACCGCAATCTCTGCATTTGGCCATGCGTAGCACATGTCGCCGCGCAGTTGCTTGCAACTCATCACTATATGGCTGCCGCCGTAAGACTTACGAATAGTAACCGTTACCTTAGGCACCGTAGCTTCACCGTATGCGAACATCAGCTTGGCACCATGGTCGATGATACCGGCATACTCCTGACCTGTACCGCAGAGGAAGCCGGGCACGTCCACGAGGGTCAGAATCTGAATATTGAAGGCATCGCAGAAGCGGACGAAGCGGGCTGCTTTACGAGAAGCATCACAATCAAGCACACCGGCAAGCCAGTTCGGCTGATTGGCGATGATACCCGTTGAGCGACCATTGAAGCGAGCAAAACCGCAGATGATATTCTTGGCATAGTCCTTCTGAACCTCCATAAAGTCGCCGTTATCCACGATAGTGTAGATAATATCCTTCATATTGTAAGGTCTGTTCGGATCGTCGGGAACAATTTCATTGAGGCTGTCCTCAATGCGTGCCGGATCATCGTGGCACTCGAAGATAGGAGCTTCCTCCATATTATTCTGCGGAATGAAAGATATCAAGCGGCGTATCTCTTCCATCGCCTCTTCTTCTGTTGCGGCAACGAAGTGAGTAACGCCCGATTTGGTGGCGTGAACCTTAGCACCGCCTAACTGCTCTACCGTAACATCCTCACCCGTAACGCTCTTCACTACCTTAGGACCGGTGATGAACATATATGAGTTTTGCTCGGTCATCATAATGAAGTCCGTTAAGGCAGGCGAATAAACGGCACCGCCGGCGCAAGGACCAAAGATAACAGAGATTTGCGGAACGACACCGGAAGCGAGAATATTACGCTCAAAAATCTCCGCATAACCTGCCAAGGCGCAAGCCCCTTCCTGGATGCGGGCACCGCCGGAGTCGTTCAAGCCGATGATAGGTGCACCGAGTTTCATCGCCATATCCATTACATGACAAATCTTCTGCGCCATCGTCTCTGAAAGCGAGCCGCCGATAACGGTGGCATCTTGTGCAAAGACGAACACAAGGCGGCCGTCTATAGTGCCTGAACCGCAGGCAACACCGTCGCCGAGGAACACTTTCTTCTCCATACCGAAGTCAGTGCAGCGGTGAGTGAGGAACATATCCACTTCCTCAAACGAACCTTCGTCCAATAGCATATTTATTCTCTCGCGAGCAGTGTAACTGCCCTTTGCATGATGCTTTTCTATTGCAGCCTCTCCGCCTCCGGCGTTTGCCTTGGCACGGCTGTCAATGAGTTTCTGAAGTTTTGCTGAATCCATAAATCTATTATGATTTAATCATTTACGATGTGTTTATTTCGGTTGTTCGCAGATCTCCGTCAGTACGCTGCAAGTTGATTTCGGGTGAAGGAAAGCAATCATCAGGTTCTCAGCACCTTTGCGAGGTGCTTTGTCGATAAGTTGAATGCCGGCCGCCTCGCACTCTTTCAGTGCTTCTGCTACGTTCTCTACGTTGAAAGCCACGTGGTGAACACCACCACGACCTCCGTTCTTCTCAATGAACTTCGCGATTGTTGACTCAGGGCATGTGGGTTCAAGAAGTTCAATCTTTGTCTGACCGACTTTGAAGAAAGCGGTTTTTACTTTCTGATCCGCTACTTCCTCAATGGAGTAGCATTTTGAGCCTGTGAGGAACTCAAAAAAAGGTATCGTAGCCTCAAGAGAGGTGACTGCGATACCAAGGTGCTCAATGTGAGTGGGATTCATAATTATTTATCTTTTATTGGTTTAATATGATTTTACATAATTTTCAGCAAAGTTAATTATTTTTATCCGATTAGCAAAGAAAAAAAATAAAAATTTTGTTGATTATAAATTGAGTTATCAGCGGCTCATTTTTTTTTGCTAACTTTGTTTTAATTTAAGTTTTGTAAACTAAGCAAATTATGCGTTAATTGCGTGTGTTGTACTTGCACGCAAGAGGTGAAGCCGCACCTCTCCGCCTATCAACTTTTAACTTTCAACTTTCCACTTCTTTGAGAGACGGTCGAAAAGACCGTCTCTACCATCAACTTTTAACTTTTAACTTTTAACTTTCAACTTATTCACTTTTCAATTGTCTCAGCCTTTAGCATATATGCCCAAATGGGTCAGTAATCGTGCAATGATGCTATACTTCATTGCTCTTGTTATTGTTGCCTTTTTGTTCATGAATTATGCCTTGGAGTGGTGGAAGTATGTGTTTGGCATTGTTGAGGTTGTAGGCTTTTTCTATTTTTCTAATCTGCTGACCCGCAAGTGGAGCAGGTATAACGGCAAATTATTAGAGCGTCGCTTATTCTGGACATCATTCGGCATCCGTTTCGTTTATGTGATATTCTCGTATTGGTTTTATTTCTATATGACCGGCAGTCACTTCGAGTTTCACGCCGGTGATTCAATCTTCTACGATGAAATGGCGAAAATGTTGTCGCAAAATTTTAGAGAAGGCAACTTTAATGCGTACGACCTTTCTGTAAAGTACGGTGATGTTGCGTTATCCGATTCAGGTTACGCCATTTATCTTGGTTATGTCTATTTCTTGACAGGGGACAGTATCTTAATCTCACGTATTCTGAAAGCGGGATGGAGTGCTCTGACTGTGGTATTGATGTATCGTTTAGCAACTCGTACCTTTGGTGAAGGTGTAGGGCGAATGACGGGTATCTTTTGTATGTTAATGCCGAACCTGATCTATTATTGCGGATTGCAACTCAAGGAAACGGAGATGTGTCTGCTCGCCGTAATAGCCATAGAACAGGCAGATCAGGTGATGAGGCTGAAGAAATTTAATTTCTGGAAGATGGTGCCGATGGCACTTGCTATATTGGCTCTGTTTACCTTCCGCACCGTATTGGGTATTGTGCCTATCCTTGCTATTATAACTGCCCTCACTCTCAGCTCAGAGAGGGTAGTAAATTGGGGAAAACGAATAATAATGATTTTTGTTGCCGTTGCTATGCTTTATGCTATGGCGGGAACCAAACTTGAAAGTGAGATACACGAACTGACAACGCATAATGTGGTTGAGGAGCAGCAGCAGAATATGCAGTGGCGCTCCACCCGTAGCGGAGCAGGTTCTAACCGCTTTGCAAAATATGCAGGTGCTACGGTATTCGCACCTATGATATTTACTATGCCATTCCCTACGACAGTTAACATCCCGTCTCAAGAACACCAACAAATGATTCACGGAGGTAACTATGTAAAGAATGTCCTCTCAGGTTTCGTTCTATTCTCTCTCTTCGCTCTTATCTTCTCCGGAGATTGGAGAAAATATGTGCTGACGGGGGCTTATTATGGCGGATATCTTGTGGTGCTCGCTTTCAGTAACTTCGCGCAATCGGAGCGCTTCCACATGCCCATAGTCTGCTTTATGCTTATGTTTTCGGCATACGGCATATATGAGGTGATAAAACAGCCGCGGTATAAGCAACTTTATAACTATTGGTCGCTGCTGATGTTTGTGGCTTTCGTCGGTTGGAACTGGTTTAAGTTGCGTGGGCGAGGACTGTAATTACTTACTTCTGTCATCGGCTATGAAAATTCTTATTATTGCATCATACAATAAACAGAGGTTTGCTCCGTTCATTGAGGAGCAAGCAGAGGCATTGAAGCGGGCAGGCTGCTCCATAGAGTGGTTTGGGGTAAAGGGAAAAGGAATAAAAGGATATATTTCAGTACTACCCCAACTGAAAGAGAAAATAAGAGAGTGTAAGCCGGATATTATCCATGCCCATTATGGTTTGTCAGGACTGCTCGCCAATCTTCAGAGAAAAGTACCCGTAGTTACAACCTATCACGGCTCGGATATCAACAATAAGAAAGTAAGGCAATTCTCGAAGATAACGATGTTGCTGTCGAAGAGTAATATCTTTGTTTCAAAGGCGACACTGGAGATTGCTCAACCGCTATGTATGAACGTTCGGAGACGTTCTCCACGTAATAATTATATCTTGCTACCCTGCGGGATTGATCTTACAGACCTGCAACTCACGGAACGGCACGCAGCGCGTACTGCTATGCATCTTTCCCATAATAAAAGATATGTCCTTTTTGCAGGAGCGTTTGATAACCTTGTAAAGAATGCACCTTTGGCTAAAGCCGCTGTTGCAGAGCTTATTGAAGAGGAGAATTCTGTTGTGGAGTTGCTTGAATTGAGGGGCTATACGAGGGAACAGGTCACTTTGCTTATGTGTGCGGCTGATGTTTTCTTGCTTACATCGTTTACGGAAGGTTCGCCGCAGGTGATAAAGGAAGCAATGGCGTGCGGTTGTCCGATAGTGAGTGTGGATGTGGGAGATGTCTGCGAACGGACAGAGGGGGTGGAAGGGTGTTTTGTGTCGAAATCGCGTGAATCGCAGGAGTTGGCAATACTGCTTGGTAAAGCATTGTCTTTTCCTGGCAGGACAAGCGGTCGGGATAAGATTATAGCAGATGGTCTGGATAATGAACATATAGCGCAACGTATTATGGAGATTTATGAGAGTGTTGTTAAAAAAAATGATAAATAACTTGCATATATAAGATAAATGTATTACCTTTGCAAGTGGATAAATATAATTGTGATATATGTTAAGCGGTAATTTTAATGATAAATATAATTGTAGTTATAGTAAACTATTCATGGTATGAGTGATATTTACGCATATTCAGGACCTGAGATTATAGCAAAAATAGGAGTGCGTTATCGAATGTATCGTCAGCAATTGCAGTTGACTCAAAAGGAAATTGCAGAAAAGACAGGTTTATCCATTATGACAATTCAGAAATTCGAGGTTGGTGCATCGCATGATATATCTATGACTACATTGCTTCGTTTATTGCGTGCAATAGGTCAATTGGAAAATATAAATGAAATACTGCCGGATATTCCGGAATCGCCGTATCTGTTAAATAATAAGACACCTATTCAACGAATTAGGCATAGTAAGTGAGAAACTTTGTACATGTCATATTATGGGGAGAGGATATTGGCTCACTGATGTGGCGTAAGGAGCGACGGAATAGTTATTTTGTATATAATCCTTCCTATCTTACCAAACTTGAAGAGCCATTCCCTCTTGTTGCACCAAAGACTAATAAGTTAATGTTGTCTTTTTCTGGTGAGGAACAGCGAATATATCAACATTTACCATCTTTTATAGCTGACAGTTTGCCCGATGATTGGGGTAACGTGTTGTTTCAGCAGTGGGTTTCTGACCAAAAATTATCAGATGCAGACGTAACACCACTTGACAAACTGATCTTTATTGGTAAACGAGGGATGGGAGCCTTGGAGTTCGAACCTGATACTTCACCAACTCCTTACAGGAAACCTATTAATATTGGAGAATTATCTCGTTTAGCTAAGAGGATTTTTGTAGAACGTGAAAATGCCCATATTTTGCCTGATGAAATGTTGACCAAGCAGCTACTGCTTGCAGTGGGCACATCTGCCGGAGGACGGCAGCCGAAGGCTATAATTGCAATTAATCGCGAGACGGGAGAAATTCGGTCGGGGCAAGTGGCAGGATTGGATGGGTATGACTACTATATCATTAAGTTCGGGGAAAAAGAACGTTGCACAGCCGAGCTGGAGATGACCTATCATCAGATGGCTTTAGCAGCGGGTATAGAAATGATGCCATCACGTCTATTGGACGCTGATGGAGAGAAGCATTTTGCTACTCTCCGCTTTGATCGACCAAACGGCGAGAAACTGCACCTTCAGACTCTGGCGGCTATGGACCCGGACGCTGATAGTTACGAGAAACTACTGTTAGTCTGTCGCAGATTGCATTTGCCGGATGCTGCCACGGATGAAGTGTTCAGGCGAATGGTGTTCAATTATTTAGCCAATAATACCGACGACCACCATAAGAACTTTTCTTTCCTGATGAACAAGAAAGGTGAATGGTCTTTGTCACCGGCATACGATCTTACTTATATCTTTAACCGAGGAGGTTTTCAGCCGGAGTCGTCTCATTGTCTGCTTATGCGCGGGAAATATGATAGATGGACAAGGGAGGATGTATCATTATTTGCAACCAAATATGGTGTTAACGATTCGGAAAAAATCATTCGTCAAGTGGTTGATGCAGTGATGCAATTCCGTTCTTTAGCTGAACAGAATGGTGTGCGGCAGGAGCTGATAGGGCGTATTGAAGCAACCATACAAGAACATTTGCGTGAATGGGGTGTCAGCGCGGAGCATCGTGAAGAAGAGTGGACAGCTACTGACGGAAGCCGTATCTCTAATCCGTATGTTGAGCAGGCGTATAAAGGTAATTATCACCTTTTTGCTACTATCAATGGCAGACCAAAACGGTTTATAATTCGTCGCGGTACTGCTGACCATGACTATATTGAGAAGATTGGAATGTATCAATTGAGTGCTGCTCAACTTCGTGCTCTCATTGAGCATTGCTTGATTGCAAAAGGTAACGGTTAACCAATGAACGTACTGACCACATATAACGACATAGATAAGACGCAGTGGAACTAACATAAGTAGAATTTGTAGATTGTGAACGGTGATTATGGAAACGTTAAAGACACTACCTATTGGAGAACAATCATTCGAGAAACTGCGGAGAGAAAATAGGCTCTACGTTGATAAGACAGAATACGTGTATCGGATGGCACAAGAAGGAACACATTATTTTCTGTCTCGACCTCGCCGTTTCGGCAAATCGCTCCTGTTGAGTACTATCGAGGCATATTTTTTGGGCGAACGTGATTTGTTTGAAGGATTGTATATCGCATCTCAAGAAACAGACTGGACAACATATCCTGTGATGCATTTTGATTTTAATGTGCAGAACTATGACTCTGAGCAGAAACTAATTAACATGATAAACTCATTTCTTTATAAGCAGGAGTCAATATATGGTCGTAACCCGAGTGAGGTGGATTTGGGATTGCGATTTATGGGGGTTATTCAACGTGCTTATGAGAAAACAGGGAAAGGCGTAGTGATATTGGTTGATGAATATGATAAACCATTGCTACATGCAATCAATAATCCCGAGTTGCAGGATTCTTATCGTGCTATTTTACGCGGATTCTATAGCGTACTGAAGACAATGGATAAGTACATTCGTTTCTCGCTCTTGACAGGAATAACAAAATTCAGTAAGGTAAGTATCTTCAGCGACCTCAACAATTTGCGTGACATATCCCGTAGAAAAAGTTTTGCGTCTATATGTGGCATAACGGATGAGGAGATGGTAAGGGATTTGAGTCCTTATATCAGTCGGTTTGCAGAGCAAAGCGGAAAAACATACGATGCGGTAAAAAGCGACTTGCAAAAGATGTACGATGGGTATCACTTTGTGGATAAGACACCGGGGCTATATAATCCATTTAGTTTGATGAACGCTCTATGGTATATGGAAATGGGGAACTATTGGTTTGAGACGGGGACGCCAACGATGCTTGTTGATGTGTTGCAGAGTCATGATTATTCGCTTCCCGCGTTGGAAGAACCAATCAATACTGATGCTTTAGATAACGATGGTGATGGAGATAACATAGTGCCTTTGTTATATCAAAGCGGCTATTTGTCTATATTACGGAGTGATGAAGAAGAACAATTGAGTTGGTTGACATATCCCAATGAAGAAGTGTACGACGGTTTTTTTCAATTCCTGCTACCATATTACACGTCCATACGAAAGAACCGAACAAAATCGGAAATGCTGAATTTTATCAATGACTTAAAGCAAGGACAAGTGGAGTCGTGCCTATTACGGCTACAATCATTCTTTGCAGATTTCAGGTATGACGCACAGGAGACACCCGAAGTCCATTTTCGAAATGTCTTATATATTCTATGTAAACTCATTGGTCTGAAAGCGGATGCCGAGTATATGACAGCAGATGGGCGGATAGATATGCTGATAACAACAGAGAAATATCGGTACCTGTTCGAATTTAAGGTCAACTCCACTCCGACTATTGCTTTGGAACAAATCCATAATAAACAATATGCATTGCCGTGGATATTAGATGAGCGCGAGACGATATTGATAGGTTTGAATTTCTCAACAGAAATGCGAAGGCCTGACGGGTGGATAATTGAGAGTGGAGACGGAAGAATTATTCATAGTGGAACAGAAAATGTTAGTAAAAATGTTAGTAAAAATGTTAGTAAAAATGTTAGTAAAAAGATAGGTGATAGACATGAGAAAGTTGTTGAATTAGTGAGGAATAACTCGTTCATCACAATTGCCGACATCGCTAAATCGTGTGGTGTGTCAGAGATGACTATTTATCGTGATATTGAGGCGATGCCAGAGTTGCGACATGTAGGTCCGAAGAATGGTGGAAAATGGACATTGACGATATAGAAGATATTGAAATAAACGCAAACCGAGTACCCTTAAAAAATGAATAACAAACCGATTAATGTTAATAACTAATATATCAGATATTGATAGAGAATCGTGGCAGAGACTTTTACAGCAGTCGCCTACAGCTTCGTGGTTTCAAACTCCTGAGGCTTACGATTTTTACGCCTCACTCCCAAATCAGATGACACCATTCGTCTATGCAGCAAGAAGAGGAACATCTGATTCACCATTAAGAGAAGCATCACCATTATTAAAGGGCATCATTGTAGGTTATGTGACTTATGAAAAAAATCCTGTGAAACAGTTTTTCACTCGTCGGGCTATTATCGTTGGCGGTCCATTGCTTGCAGAGGATATTACTAATGAAGAACTGTCGGAAATGCTCTCTGCTCTCCACTCTCGACTATCTTCTCAAGCTATCTATATTGAGACTCGCAATTTCTGCGATTATAGCCGTTGGCGCAGTGTGTTTGAGACGTGTGGGTTTGCTTATATGCCGCACTACGATATGCACATTGCTTGCTCTGACCACCGTTTGATGGAGAGCAGGGTCAATGATAGTAAGATGCGGCAGATTCGTAAGGCTTTTGATGACGGTGTGGAGATTGTTGAGGCGGTAGAAAAAAATGACGTGGTGGTGTTTTATCAACTATTATCAACTTTATATAAAGAAAAAATACATAAACCTTTGTTTGCCTTGGATTTTTTTACTACCTTTGTGGAACAAAAGTACGGAGTATTGCTGCTCGCTAAAAAGGGCGGTCAAATCATCGGTGGTATGTTGTGTCCGATGTTGCATGGCAAAGCCTTGTACGAGTGGTATGTCGTCGGACCGACTGTTGTTACTTGGGCGGCTATGGACTACGCCAACCTGCACGGCATCCCGCTTTTCGACCTCATGGGGGCAGGTGAGCCGGGCAAACCATACGGCGTACGCGACTTTAAGTTGCAATTCGGTGGCGAACTGAAGGAGTTCGGACGGTTTTTGAAGGTGAATAACCGCCTATTATATTCAATAGGCAGATTAGGCGTGCGGCTATTGTAATGTTTCGTGTTTGCACTATTAACAATAATGATTTATGACGTTTGTTTTCAGAAATAACACTATAGAGCGTTTCATGCCTGCTGATTACCTCTTCAGCGGATATGACGACATTTCTCTTGTACCTGATGAAGCAACAGATTTTGTCTGGTGGTATCAGGTACCGATGAAGTTCGATAATGGAAATCTGGTAGGTGAGATAAACTCATACATTAATAAGATAAGACTCGTTCTTTCTGCAATAGGTCATAGGCAGTTTGTTGTTTTTACGTTGGTAGATATTTGTAGTTCTTCGGTAGAGTCAGGTGATTTTTCTCGTCAAAAGGCAATCGAAGGATTCAACAGGGGAATATATACATTGTCTGATGAGAATCCTAATGTGAAGGTTCTTGATTTCGCGCTCTTTACGCATCAATATTCGCAGGAAAGTCTTATCGACTGGAAACTATATATGTTGTCGCAAACGCCTATAAATCCCAAATTGTCCGGTGATTTTAAGAGTTGGTATGCAAAACAGTTAAGAGCAGTATCTCTTATACGGAAAAAGTGCCTTATACTTGATTTGGACAATACACTCTGGGGTGGAATATTAGGCGAGGATGGTGTAAACAATATACAGATAAGTGGCAGTTATCCGGGGAAGGCATTCTCTCTTTGGCAGCAAGGCTTGAATCAGTTAAAAAAGGATGGGGTAATCCTCTGCATTTGTTCGAAGAATAACATGGCGGATGTTGAAGAGGTATGGGCAAAGCGGGACGATATGATTCTTAAGAAAGATGATTTTGCGGCAGTGCGTGTCAATTGGCAGGATAAAGCAGCGAATATCAGGAGTTTGGCAGAGGAACTTAATATAGGTTTGGATTCTATGGTGTTCGTTGATGATAATCCTGCGGAAAGAGAACTGATAAGGCAGCAATTGCCAATGGTTTCTGTTCCGGATTTTCCGTCTCAGCCATATGACTTACCGAAACTATATCAGTATCTTGTTTCCGAATATTTTCGCATATATTCTCTGACCAATGAGGACAGAAGCAAGACGGAGCAGTATAGGCAGAATGCACAGCGCAAAGAGGTCGCCGAGCAATTTACGAATATGAATGATTATCTTCGTTCGTTGCAAATGGTTTTATCAATTGCATCTGTTTCACCGCAAACAATATCCCGTGCTGCGCAGATGACACAAAAAACGAATCAGTTTAATTTGACGACAAAACGTTATACTGAAGCTGATATTGACAACTTCCTGAATACTGGTGGACAAGGTTGGACTATCAGTGTTGCAGATAAGTTTGGTGACAATGGCATAACAGGACTGGTTTTGGTGACTAATGAAGGTGTGATTGACACATTTCTTATGAGTTGTCGTGTTTTAGGCAAAGGTATTGAGAATGTTTTTTTGAGAGTGATTTTGTCGTTGTTAAAAAAGCAAGGTATGTGTTCTGTTACAGGGCAATATTTCCCAACATACAAAAATGGTCAGACCATTAAGTTTTATCCAAACAATGGGTTCAATCTGATAGAGTCGGACGAAAAGGGCAATGTGCTATACCATTTGTTGCTTGACAATGCAAATTTCTGCATTGAAGATTACTTTACCATTAAAATATCGTAAATATGAGCCTGTTTACTTTAGATAACAAGACCATTTTGGTTACCGGTGCCGGTTCGGGAATCGGGCAGGCAACGGCTTGTCTGTGTGCCGAGATGGGAGCGAATCTTATTCTTGTCGGACGTGATATAGAGCGTTTGTCTAAGACGAAATCAATGCTTGTCGGGAAAGACAAACATATTATGGTTTCTTTAGATATCAATGATAGTGCAGCTTTTTCTGAGTGTATGAGTGATATATCTGTCATTGACGGGGTCGCAGCATGCGCCGGTATCGCGTCGATGCAGCCATTTAATTTTATCAGTCAAGATGATATGCAAAAGGTCTTTCAAACGAATTTTTTCGGGCAGATATCTTTGATGCAGTATTTGCTCAAAAAAAAGAAACTGAACAAACCTGCAAGCATTGTTTTTGTCTCGAGTGTGGATGGTAATTTGAAAGTTCATGCCGGAAATTCAGTTTATTCTGCAAGCAAGAGTGCATTGGTCGGTATGGCGCGTTCTATGGCAGTTGAATTGGCAGCGAAGAAAATAAGAGTTAATTGTGTGTTGCCTGGAACGACCGATACACCTATGATAAGGACTGCTAACGTAACAGAAGAGGAGTTGCAGAACACTGCATTACAAACCCCGTTCCGTAGATTTGCAGAGTCAAGGGAAATAGCTGCTGCTATAGCTTTTTTGCTGACAGATGCAGCTTCTTATATCAGTGGAACGGAATTGGTAGTTGATGGTGCTTCACATTTGGTATAAATCATAATAGTATGGCTTTTATAAGATATAGTAATGTTGGAATTAAGGCTGTTTCAGCGTGTGTTCCTCAAAATATTGAGAAGACGGTTGACCTTGCATATTTTATGCAGCAGGAAGATATTGACAAGGTGTTATCCCAAATAGGCATAGAGGAAAAGCGTATAGCAGCTTCGGATGTGTGCTCGTCTGATTTGTGTTATAATGCGGCAGAACGTCTGATTGAGGACAATGCAATTGACAAGAACGAAATAGATGCTTTGATATTCGTTTCGCAGACGTCTGACTTTCATCAGCCGGCAACCGCTCCTATTCTACAGTGCAGGCTTGGTCTTCCGAAATCATGTTTATCATTTGATATCAATCTCGCATGTTCCGGTTATGTCTATGGGCTGTCTGTCGCGTATGCTTTTGCATCGCAGCGGGGAATAAACAGAGTGTTATTGCTGGTTGGTGAGACAATGTCAAAGATTGTATCACGTAATGACAAGGTAAACACCCCTCTTTTTGGTGATGCAGGTACTGCTACATTGGTGGAGAAGGGTGAATATGGAGAAAGTCTGTTTTCTTTACACTCTGACGGTGGCGGGGCAGAGGTTATGATGATACCTTATGGGGGCTTTCGTAATCAGAGCTCTACCGAAGGATTTGTGAATGTTACGGATGAAGATGGTAGTGTTCGTAATGGGGAACAATTTAGAATGGATGGTTTGGAAGTGTTTAATTTCGGGATGAGGGAAGAACCGAAGGATATTAAGGGTTTGATGGCTGAGGCAGGAATTACTGTTGATGATATAGATGCTTTGATTTTCCATCAAGCAAATCATTTTATGACGGATTTTTTTGCTAATCGTTTAAAGGTGTCAAAGGACAAGGTGTTGTATTCAATACGGAAATTCGGTAACACTTCTTCAGCAAGTATTCCGCTGACAATAGTTACAGCGATGCCTTCATCACATTTGGCTCGTAAGAAAGTCATCTTGTCGGGCTTTGGCGCAGGGTTGAGTTGGGGGAGTGTGCTGCTTGATATGGAAAAGACAAATATCTCACCAATAATAGAATTGTAGATTATGGAAGAACGTATAAAACAAGTCCTCATGCGAACGTTCAACTTGACTTGGGTTGATGAAAATTGTTCACAGAAGACGTGTGAGAAATGGGACTCTATGGGACAGATAAATCTTGTTGTCGAATTGGAAATGGAGTTCGGAGTGTCCTTGGAACCTGAGGAGATAGGGACGATGGTTTCATATCAGGATATAGTAAGAATTATCTCGAAAAAACTATAATAATTATGGATATTCAAGAATTTGTACAACATTTTGCGGAGCAGTTTGAAGAAACAAACTCATCTGTTTTTGCTCCGGAAACAAGATTCCGGGAATTGGACGAATGGAGTTCTTTTTTGGCTTTGAGTATTATGGCTATGGTTGGTGAAGAATACGATGTGGCGCTTAATGCCGCTCAAATGCGTTCTGCGCAGACAATACAGGAACTTTATGATATCGTAAGTGGTAAATTGGTATGAGCAACTCTTCTGAATGCAGCAAGTGGGTTACTGCGCAGGGGAAGACTATTCCCTATGGTCATCCGCCACGCTCTTTTGCTCAAAAAGTGCGGAAAGTGTGGAATACGATATTGTTTCGTTGGGCATATTCATGTCCGCTCAACTCGTTGAGAATACTATTTCACCGTTGGAGGGGGTGTCATATCGGTAAAGGGGTGTACATAGGAAGGTATTGCTTTCTTGATAATATGTATCCCGAGTATATCTATATCAACGACGGCGCAAGCATAAATGCCGAGTCAATGATTCTCACCCATTTCAATCCTTTTCCCGTATGGAAAGGAGTGTTTAGTGCTGAAGTGCAACCCGTTGTAATAGGGGATAATGCTATTGTGTCGGTTCGTTGCACTATTATGCCGGGCGTGACAATAGGTAAATACGCCGTTGTCAGTGCCGGAATGACTTTAGAAAAATCAGTGCCTGATTATACTCTGTGTACACTAAAACAAGAGATAAGAAAGGTAAATATAAAAGGGCTTGTGAAAGTTGAAAGTTGAAAGTTGAAAGTTCGGGCAACCATCCGAGCGTTCAGACGGTAGAGACGCTATTCTTCACCGTCTCTCAAAAGTGGAGAACGTCTCCGAACGTAGCACCTTAGCGCAAGCGGTACATCGTACATCGTACTTTGTGATAACGTCTCCGAACGTTCAAAAGTAGTGAGCGGTACATGCCTTTCCTTGGCGCGGCAAGCGAAAACAATATATTGTAAATTTATAAATCATCACTGATCTCAGCAGTGTAAAAAAGTGAGGACATAGTGTTATAGCGTTTACTAACGCTTGTTTTTGACTAATTGAAATGTAGGAAGTTTCAGTAGTATAAATTCAGAAACGAGTAGTAGTGGATGCTCATTTGGTGTTTATAATTCAGCGTATATCATGCCGATATACGTTGGGGATATATTCACTGCGTGGGTTTCTACATTGCTTATCTGATTTATACAGGTCTTTCCTACAACCTCAATTAGCAGATAAGTAAGGAGAAAATCCGCGTTTTTCGTTGTGTGTATTTTAATGCGATTGAGGAAAACAGGGAAAGCCTGTTGCATACGTGGAAATTCTCGAGCACAAAATAGACTGAAATTGCTTAAAAGCTAACTAACATTTATATGTATAAAACGAAATTACTCTATTTATTATGCCTATTATGTTTATCTCTTAATATATTGGGGGAAGATATAACGACTGTGGCAGGCGAAGGTTCTATTAGCGACATTGTAAAAAGTGACAGTGTTATTCGGCGTAATTCATTCGGCGACAAACTGAGAGAATCTCATTTTCATTTCGGACTTGAGTTCCAAACCAAATATATGTGGCGTGGTATAGAGTACGGCACTGCGCCTGTACTTTTTCCGCAGATAAGTTATAATAATTGGGGGCTGAATATATACGCAATGGGCGGATATGCAGTTAATGGCAGTCATGCGGAAGTAGATTTGGGTATCAGTTATACTTTTTACGGTGTAACAATTGGCTTGAACGACTATTATTATCCAACAGCAACAGGTCAAAATGATAAGTATTTCAATTTCAAACACGGCGAGACAGGGCATTATTTAGAGGCGACTGTAGGTTATTTTCCGGAGAAGTTGCCTTTTTGGATATTAGCGTCAACTTATATCGCCGGTGCGGATCTATATCCTGAATCGACTAAAAATGCTTATTCGAGTTATCTTGAAGCCGGTCTGCATTATGATTTCCTCAATGACCACCAGATTGCTCTTGCTTGTGGTATGGCGTTGAATAAGAGTTTCTATAATGATTATGAGAAATCGTTCTCCTTTAGTAATGTTATGCTGCAATATACTTATAATCTACAAATAAAATGGTGGACATTGCCTTTGAAAGCAGCATTGGTGTATAATCCGTATCGAAACAAATTTTATTTCACTGCATCAGCATATTTCGGGTTTTAATGAAGAATAATGCGATAATAATAGCAGCGGGGACATCGTCACGTTTTGTACCTCTGTCCTATGAAAAGCCCAAAGGACTAACCGAAGTTAAAGGAGAAGTTTTGATAGAGCGTCAGTTATGCCAGTTGCGAGAGGCCGGCGTGGATGATATATGTGTTGTGGTAGGTTATATGGCAGAGAAGTTCGCCTATTTATGCGACAAATTCGGGGTGGAATTGGTGTTCAATGAAGATTATGCCGAATACAATAATATATCGTCTTTGGTTAGGGTATGCGATAGGTTAGATAATACTTTTATTTGTTGCTCTGATCATTATTATACAGGAAATCCGTTTGCAGAATCTCTGACAGATAGTGCTTATTCAGCATTATTTGCAAAAGGTGAGACAAAAGAATATTGCCTTTGCCTTGATGAAAGAGATTTTATAAATGAAGTGACGGTGGGAGGCCGAGATGCGTGGTATATGGCGGGGTATGCATATTTTAGCAGTGAGTTTTCTTTTCCATTCAAAAGGTTGCTTGCAGAGGCTTATCGTGAAGAGAAAAACAGGCAGCAGTATTGGGAAGATGTTTATATCAACCATATAAATGAGTTGCCACTGATGAGGGCAGTAAAAATGCAGGATGATATGTTATATGAGTTCGATACATTAGATGAGTTGAGATTGTTTGATAAGACTTATATTGCCAATGCCCGTTCTGTCGTAATAAAGAAAATATCTGAGCAACTAAAGTGTGAGGAAAAAGAATTGCACGCTTTTAGAAAGTCGGCATCGGCAGAAGGAAAAGTTTTTCTGTTCAAATGTCGTTCAAATGATTATAAATATGCAAACGGAGAGATAGTATTATGTTGAAAAGTGAGGTCGTCATTGATTATTTTAGGCAGATAATACCTGAGGCGAAGCCCGATTCCATAGTATTGGAGAGAGTGGGAGGCATGAGTAATATAAATTACAAGATATGCTATAATGGGTTGAATTATGTGTTGCGCATACCCGGTAATGGTGCGGAAGGTATGGTGGAACGCGAGAATGAAGAACTGAATTCGCTACTTGCGCAGGATATGGGTATTCACCCACCTATCGTATATTTTAATCGTAAGACAGGCATTAAATTGGTGGAATATATAGAAGATGCAGAAACGTTGTCTCAAAAGACCATACAAGATGGAGATAATTTGTGGCAGATAGCATCTATATATAAAAAATTACACAATTCTCATGTTCGTGAGCGTAATGACTTTAATATATTTCACGAGATAGACAAATATAATTATCTGATGGAGAAGGCGGGAGCAAAGATGTATCAATCATATAATGAGGACAGTCACTCTCAATGCAGTAATTATTATGCTGAGATAATCGGTCTTGAGCATAAACTCAATAAGATGGGAATAGATCTTCGTCCTTGCCATAATGATGGTGTGCCTGAGAATTTTATAAAGGACAGGAGCGGTAAGATTTATTTGATAGATTGGGAATATAGTGGGATGAACGATCCGTCAGCAGAGTTGGCAGCACTATTTTTAGAAAGTGAGTTCACCGACGAAAGTCGCAGGATAGTGTTGGATAACTACTACGAAGGTAAGGTGCCGCGTGATACTGATGAGCGGATTTTGATATATCAAATTTTATGGGATTATCTCTGGGCGCAATGGACCATAATAAAAGAAGCCAAAGGTGATGATTTCGGCAATTATGGCAGGATGAGATATAATCGAGCAATGAATAATTTGAAACTATTATGATAAAAAAACAGAAAATAGGAAGTGAGATAGATTGGGTTACGACTATCGTCCCATTCGTTATCGTGCTGTGTCTGATGTTATTGTTTATGATCCTGCCTGAGCAATCGAAGCAGGTAGTTACGGATATGCGTTCGTTTTTTGGTGATACTATCGGTCTATACTATGCGTTTATCGGCATTGGGTGCATGATCATCTCATTATGCTGGGCTTTTTCGGGTAGATACGGGCAGATCGTTTTAGGTGATGAGAGAAAGCCTCTATATAGTAATTTCAAATGGGGCACAATGATATTTACCTCAACGATGGCAGCGGATATTCTTTTTTATTCGTTATGTGAATGGGCGTTATATGGTGGTGAGCCGCATGTCGCTTCGTTGGGCGATTTGCAAGTGTGGTTGCCTACCTTCCCCCTGTTTCATTGGGGACCGATAGCGTGGGCAAGTTATGTTGTGCTTGCGGTGTGCTTCGGTTATATGATTTATGTGAAGAAACGCGAGCGACAGCGTTTCTCAGAGGCTATGAGACCGCTATTTGGAGATAAGGTGGATGGTGTGTTAGGATATATTATTGACATAACCGCTGTTTTTGCTATAGTCTGTGCAACAGCAACAACTTTCTCGTTGGCGACACCTCTTTTGACGCGGGCATTGTCGGTGGTTTTCGGCATACCTGCTACAACGACAATGGTTATCATTGTTCTGCTGCTTATTTGCTCCATCTACACTATTACTGTGCTATTCGGATTAAGTGGGATATCTAAATTGGCATCGCTATGTTCGTATCTGTTCTTTGCTCTGCTATTTTATTTTCTCTTCCTTGGCGGAGAAACGCGCTATATTATTGAAACGGGCTTTGCCTCCATCGGTAATCTTATACAAAATTTCATTGGGCTTGCCACTTATATCGATCCGTTGCGGCACGATACCTTTGCGCAAGATTGGACCATCTATTATTGGGCGTATTGGTTGGTATGGAGTGTAGCAACGCCGTTCTTTATTGCTATTATCAGTAAAGGTCGCACAATCCGTAATGTCGTATTAGGTACTTTTGGCTATGGATTGGCAGGTACTTTTATGTCGTTCATCATCATTGGCAACTATGGACTTGCGCAACAACTTAAGCATGGGGTGGATATAGTTGGTGAGGTGCAAAACGGAGATATGTATAATGCCATAATGATGATTTTCGATACTTTGCCATTACCATCTGTTGCATTGATTCTATTGGCTGTAACAATGATAGCCTTCTATAGTACTACCTTAGATGGTATCACCTATGTAGCTTCATCGTATTCCTATAAGAATCTGAAGCCTGACCAAGAGCCGAGTAAGTATATTCGTGCAGTTTGGAGCGTGCTTCTTATCATCTTCCCGATAGCATTGCTCTTTGCTGAAAATTCCCTTTATGCTTTGCAGTCGGTTACTATCATTGCCGCCTTCCCTGTCGGGCTGATGCTTATTTTGATAGTGGCGGCTTTCATAAAAGAGACGCGACTTGATATCAAAGATGTCGAGCGCAGAACACTCGAAAATGACGATTAGAAAATAATAAATGCTCAAATCATGAATACTAAGGAATTGAGAGAGTTGAAGGCTAAGTATAACCCCGAAGGATCACCATTGCGTGATTTGCAATATCGATTGTTAGATATATTAGTCGCCTTTGATAAGTTTGCATCTGAGCATAATATTGAGTATTCCATTTCGTATGGCACACTGATAGGTGCCGTGCGTCATCAAGGGTTTATCCCGTGGGATGATGATGCCGACATTATGATGACACGCGAGCAGTGGACAAGGTTGAAAACATTCATTGCAGGAGATGGGCATCTAACAGATGAAATTTTTATCAGAGGAGTCGTTCGCCCTGAAATTCACATGGTTAACAAAGGTATTGTGGATATATTTATTTATGATTATGTGCCGAAGAATATCTTTGGCGATATAGTAAAAACAGCAACATGTATGCTTCTCTCATTGCTTGTTAAGTGTAAGAGTCGCATTGTACATAAGCATTTTCGGAGGATTAAGCCGTGGTTCCTTCTGCTGCCGCTTGCAGCACCATTTAAGATGTCAACACTCGTTCGTTGGAAAGAAAAGGCATCATTGTGGTTCAGTCCCGAAGAGATTAAACCCGATGACCTTGTTTGCCTCTACCGAACAGGCGGACCAAAAGATATGCTCGTGCGGCATCCGTATGGTTTATTATTAGGGGATAGGTTGCGCGTGCCATTCGAGAATCGCCTGTTTCCCGTTATACCACAGTACGATGACTTCCTCAGAATATGGTACGGCGATTATATGCAACTGCCTGCGCGCCCTACCAACCTTGGTCGTGTAACAGATGAAAATCTGTGTGAGATAAGATGATGTATGGCAAAAGAGATTTTGATTTGGTTCTTTTCAATTGATATGTAAAACCATATTATTATGTGAAAAGAACCAAATTTGTTATATAAAATGACACGCTGTATTGTAGAATCCGTGAAAATATTGTAATTTTGTATTAGGTTTTGAATATGTTCTATTTTAAATATATTTATATAACTTCACGTTCCTGCTTATACAATTGTTTCCGGTAATCCGATGCAGATAGGAGTTCGCTATTGGTAAATCCATTTACCTGATAATCGGGGTAATAACTTGTAAAATGATATTTGGAATAAATACATATTCTTCTCGGTCAGCTATCATCACGGATGATGGTACTCGTATCTAATTGGCGCGAGAGTGGTTTGAGAAAGGCTGATAGAGGAACGAATGAGGATGCTCTTCGAAATTTAGCTTTTGCAAGTATGCTGATGTATAAGTTAGATAGAGTAAATAATATATAATATGGAAGATAGAAATCATATAAAAGTCTTCGTTTCTTCAACAGTTTATAACTTTGAGGATATTTTAGAAAATGTCTATGCGTTATTGGATGGATATGGTTATGATGTATATCTGTCGAAAAAGGGGACAATACCATTGGATAGCAAATTATCTAATGTCGCAAATTGTGAGATGGGAGTAGAAGAATGCGATATATTTGTGGGTTTTATTCGTCCATATTATGGTTCGGGCGTACTTGAAGATGGGGTGTCGATAACTGAGAAAGAGTTTGTTAAAGCATTTGAACTGAATGTTCCTCGTTTTATCCTCTCGGATCAACGTGTGTCTTTTACACGTCGTTTACTGAATTGGCTTCAGCTGAAACCATCAGATATACCTAATGTTAAGGGAGGCAAGCATAACATGGTAATTGATGGCCGGTGTGTGGCTTTATATAATAGAGCTATATCAGATGATGTTCGTCCTGTATCTTCCCGTGTCGGGAATTGGGTGCAAGATTATTATGATTGGGATGATATACGAATTCATCTGGAGGCGCAATTCAAGGATGTAGAACGTGTTAGAAAATTGATAGAAGATGGAAAATAACAATTTTATACACTCTCTTTTGACTCAGAAGTCCGATGCTCCTCTTTCTCGTTTTAGAGAAATGGATATGTCTGCAATCTTGTCCACTATCTGTGCGTATCTTAATGGCGATGGAGGATGGATTATAGTAGGCATTGATAATGATAATAATGCAGCGGGAGTGCCAGACCTAAATGCAGCATATGTGTCATCAGAGATAGTGAAAAATATATCTCCTATGCCGCTGGTGTATGTACAACAAGAAATGTGGCAAGGAAATCCGGTTCTGCTTATAACAGTTATAAAGGGACAACGTGCTCCATATTCCGTAAATGGTAAATATTACATACTTAATCGAAGTAGCGAAGCAATTGTTCCTAATAAAGATGAAATCAGCATATTGATGCGCCATAACAAAGTCGTGTCTGCTTGGGAAACGATTCCTACATCAGGTGCAGAAGAGGACGACATAGACTTCAATCGTGTAGATCGAGTATACCAGATTGGTATTCAATCATCATTGATTAAACCGCGTATCCAGAATGGGCATGATTTATTGGCTGGGTGTGGTTTGTTGGATTATGGCATGGTAAAAAATGGCGCAATCGCTTTATTCGGAACTGAACCTTCTCGCTTTATGCGTCAGTGCCGTTGTCGTATTCAAGTAATGATGAATGGCAAAACATCGAATCAATATGAAGATGTGCGAATCTTAGAATGTAATGTCTTTGAGATGATTGAGAGGTTACGTGATTACTTTTATCAGACTCTTCCTAACATCGGTACATTTAGTGAGCGCAGATGGGAACGTAGCCATTCAACCATCTATCCTATGGAAGTATTAGATGAGGCAATTGTGAACGCTTTGGTGCATAGAGACATGGGAGATTTATCTGGGGAGGTATTGATAAATATTTATCGTGATAAGATGGAAATAACTAATTCGGGAGAAATACCGTATGGAATACTGAAGGGAAAGAATAAGATTTTACCACACCTCTCCGCTTTGCGCAACCCCCTTATGGCTGAAATATTGTATATCGCAGGTCTGATGGAGAAAACGGGGCGAGGAATGACACTTATCTATAACAGACTAATCGCAGAAGGATTACGTTCTCCTGAGTGGCAAAGTCGTAACGGCTATACAACATTGACAATTTATTCTACACCAGCAGAACTACCAAAGGTGCCAAGTCGTGCTTTGGATTTCCTATGTCAATACGAAGGCGAGGTCTTTTCAAGAGAACAATACCTAAATTATCTAAAGGAAAAGATTTCAGAGAAAACGGCTAAAAATGATATAAGTGCATTAGTTGCAAATAGCATGGTTTTAGTCGAAGGAGCAGGACCTTCTACTAAATATAAAATTATTAGAAGAGAATTACCCGATTTTGCCCGATAAAACAAGTAAGAGGCAGAAATACAATATGATATAAACTTGACTTTGGTAAATGCATTTACCTGATAATCGGGTAAAAACTGAGTAAAATGATATTCGGAATAGACACATATTCTTCTCGGTCAGCTATCATCACGGATGATGGTACTCGTATCTAATTGGCGCGAGAGTGGCTCGAGATAGGCTATCTGAAAAGGTCTTTTCCCCTCTACACCCCGATACTCAGCCGTCGAGAATGAGTGCAAAATAACGCGAGAATACAAATAATGCCCGCATAATGAAAATTTTGGTCAAAACATTTTTACAATTGGACAAAAAGCAGTAATTTTGTCCACTCGAATGAAACAACTGAACAAAAAAAGATGAAAAGTATTCTGCTTCAACAACGTCAAGAACGTGATTATCTGGCTTCAAAAAACTACCTGATGCGACACGTTGAAATCAATACGGATGACTACCTAAAATCGAATCTAATCAAGGTAATCATCGGTCCTCGCCGTGCGGGTAAATCCGTGTTTGGTTTGCAGATGTTGCAGGGCAAGAACTATGCGTATTTGAATTTTGATGATAATCAATTGCTGAAAGTATTTGATGAATCGCAAATCACGCAGGTATTACAAGAAGTATATCCCGGCTTTGAGTTTCTGATGTTAGATGAAATTCAAAACTTGGACAACTGGGAGCGTTGGGTTGAGACACTATATCGCCGTGGCATAAATATGGTTATTACAGGATCCAATGCCAAGTTACTTTCCTCTGAGTTGTCTTCCATGTTGAGTGGACGATATTTACAGATAGAGATTCTCCCGTTTTCTCTATCGGAAAACCTAAATTTCCTTGGTTTCCCTACTACAACAGATACACCGCAAGAACGCGGAGCATATATGCACGAGGTAGACGAATACATGCACAATGGTGGCTATCCGGAAATAATCAGTACTCGTCAATTGACAGAGACATATCTGCGTGGCGTATATGATACGGTACTACTGAAGGACATCATTCAACGATATAAAATTCATAAGACAGACGACTTGTATAACTTGGCAGAATGGCTTGTTTCCAATTATACCGGATTATTCACTATTTCTTCGTTGGCGGAGGAATTAGGAATGAAAAGTAAGACAACGCTAAGTAAGTACTGCGGTTATCTGCAACAGTCGTATATGTTCTTCTACCTTCCGCGATTCAATAACAAGTTGCAACTAATGAAGAAAGCGCCACAAAAAGTGTATATGGTGGATAATGGATTTGTGAAAGCAAAGGCATTCGGCGTATCTCCGAACTTGGGCAAATTGTTAGAAAACATGGTGTTTGACGAACTGCTTCACAGAGGATATGTGCCGAGCTTGACGCTCTTTTACTATCGGTCTCGAAATGACAAAGAAGTGGATTTCGTATTGCGACAAGGAAATAAAGTAGAGCAGATAATCCAAGTCAGTTATGACCTATCATCACCTAAAACATACAAACGTGAACAAAGTGCATTAGAAGAGGTAAGCGCAGAACTGAGATGCAAGAATATATGTGTCATTACATGGGATACTGAAGATGAGATGGATATAAATGCAACAAAAGTGCCGGTAGTCCCCTTTGAAAAATGGGCAGAGAAATAATTAGAAAATGATATTTAATATCGTAACATATTCTTCTCATCTTGCCATCATCGCAGATGACGGTACTCGTATCTAATTGGCGCGAGAGTGGCTTGAGATAGGCAATGATTGTCGGTCAGCCGTTGGTAATAGAACAAAAGGACTTAATGAACTTATAGAAATAGAAGATACGTTAAAATAGGAAAATTTTAGTAAAACTTTCCTATTTTATTGTATATGTTAAAAAATATAGTATCTTTGCATCGAAAATCATTAATACATTAACGATATGATAGAGAATCCTCCGGAAATTGATGTGCATAATTTGCCGATTGAAAAAATTCTTCAGTTCAATATGGTTGATAATGCAGTTTTAATCCATGAAATTAACCAGAAATATTTGTATTGGGACAAAGTGAAATATCGTGCCCCTCAGGATGTGGATCCTGCTATCTTATGGTTATTCGTTAAGTTATCAAGGAAAACAAACGCTAAAACCATTCGATTTGGAAATTATAACTTCACGTTTATGTTAACTGAAAGAATGATGTCCTTATTGCATGTCTTTGATATGAACATGGGAGGGAATATCGCAACCCAAAGCATCATTCCTGAGCGTGACAAGAAGATGTATTTGATTAACTCTATCATGGAAGAGGCAATTGCATCTTCGCAAATGGAGGGAGCAAGTACTACTCACAAAGTGGCCAAGGAAATGTTACGGCAGCAAAGAAAACCTAAAAATAAGGGTCAGCAGATGATCATGAATAATTATCTTACTATTTCATTTCTGTCTGACAATAAAGAGATGAAGTTCGATACTGCAAGTATTCAAGAAGTACATCGAAAAATCTCTGCTGATACGTTGGATAATCCCGCAGATGAAGGACGCTTTAGAACAACGAATGATATAGTCGTACAAAATGCCATAACTGGGGAAATCGTACATACTCCACCATCATGGAATGAAATAGAATCTCTGCTAAATGACTTGTGTAAATTTGCAAATGAAGATGATCCGGATAATTTTATTCATCCAATTATCAAAGGAATAATTATTCATTTTGTTATGTCGTATCTTCACCCATTTGTGGATGGGAATGGAAGAACTGCGAGGTCTATGTTCTATTGGTATTTATTGCAGAAAGGGTATTGGTTGTTAGAGTATTTGAGCATATCAAAGATTATATATAAGGGGAAGGCACAATACGAAAAGGCATTCTTATATGCGGAAGCTGATGAGTTAGATATATCGTATTTTATTCATTATCATTTGGAGGCAATGTATCAGGCATACCAAGATTTGAAAAAGTACTTAGCAAGAAAGATTAAAGAGCGGCACGATACATATAAATTGGTCGGTCAGCAAAATATTAATGAAAGACAAGCTAAGATAATACAAATGTTTTATGAAAAACCAGATACAACCGTGTATGCGAAAGAAATTGCAGTGAGATACGGAGTTTCAGAAATAACAGCACGAGCTGATTTGAGGCACTTGCAATCTATAGGTTTGTTGGTGGAATTGCCAATGAATAAGAAATCGCATATCTTTAAACCGGCGGATGATTTCTACAAAATTGTAGATGGAATGAAATAAAATACGAAAATTTTAGTAAAACTTTCCTATTTTATTCTATCTCTAATTTATTTAAATGATATTCAATATTAACATATATGATCCTCGGTTAGCCATCATCGCGGATGATGGGACTCGTTTGTCATACGCAGAACCTGCAGCACGTGTAGCAGCAAAAGCGAGAGAGTTGCAGAAAGGGGTACTCCATTTCTGTCTGTGCAAGAACGATGTCTCAAGCATAGTTGAATATCTCGCTTGTTTAGAAGCCGAAGCACCTGTTGTGCTGCTTGATGCAAACAAAGATGCTGAAACAATAAAGAACCTGCGAAAGATATACCAACCCGGCATTACGCAATGCCATCCTGATTTGGCTGTATGCTTGACCACAAGCGGTAGCACAGGTAGTCCTAAACTTGTGCGGCTGACAAAACGAAATATCTTTGCCAATGCCGAATCAATTGCGGAATACTTGCAGATAGATGATAACGAGCGACCGATAACGATGCTGCCGATGTATTATTCCTATGGGTTGAGTATCATCAATAGTCACTTGCTGAAAGGTGCTACCATTTTGCTGACGGATAAGACTTACGCGCAACGCGAGTTCTGGAATTTCCTCAAAGAGAACGAAGCTACCTCAATGTCCGGTGTGCCTTATACATGGGAATTACTAAGACGATTGCGGTTCATGCGGATGGAGCTACCTTCCGTGAAGACAATGACACAAGCCGGAGGCAAACTCAATCCCGACATCGCAAAGGAATATATCCAATGGGCGAAGGCAAACGACAAGCGATTTATCGTGATGTACGGTCAGACGGAAGCCACAGCGCGAATGAGTTACTTGCCGTGGGAACGAGCGGAAGAGAAATATGCAAGTATCGGCATCGCTATTCCGGGTGGAGAGTTCTCGCTTGCCGAAAACGGCGAACTGATTTACAAAGGTGAGAATGTCTCGATGGGCTACGCCGAGTGTGCAAAGGATTTGCAGAAAGGTAACGAGAACCATGGAGTATTACACACCGGTGACGTAGCACGAGTGGACGAAGACGGGTTCTACTACATCACGGGACGCAAGAAACGCTTCGTGAAGATATGGGGCAACCGCTGTAATCTTGACCAGATAGAGCAGATATTGAAGCAAGTGACGACATCTTGTGCTTGCGTCGGTGTGGATGATAAGGTAACCGTGTTTGTAACACAGGAAGGGTTAGAGAAAGATATAAAAGACTTGCTTGTGGCGAAGACTGGGCTAAATGGCCGTGCGTTTGAAGTAAGGGTAATAGACACAATACCTGTCAACAATAGCGGCAAAATCCAATATCCCGTACTGGAAAAAATGATTGAATAACTCAATATAGTATTCCTATAGTAAAAATAACTATTAGAGGTATGACGGCGAAGGAATTATATGAGCAATTGTTGCGCTTGGACGAGAGTGTGCAATTGGAAGCTAAGAAAGGTAGCGAGGCGGGGAGATCCGTCTTGGAGACCATCTGCGCCTTTAGCAACGAACCGGGAATCGTAGAAGGATATATTTTATTAGGAGTAGAACAAGTGGATCTATTCGGTAACTACACAGTGAAAAACATCGACCGAATAGACAAAGTACAACGCGATATAGCTTCCCAATGCGCAACCCTGTTTAACATTCCTATTCGTCCTAAAATCAAAGTGGAAGAGATAGAAGGAAATGCGGTGCTGTTGATTCATGTGCGCGAGTTAGCACCTTCGCAGAAACCATTATATTTCAAAGCTCAAGGTTTGCCGAGAGGAGCATTCCGTAGAATTGGCACGACCGATCAACGTTGTACTGATGAGGACATGGAACGTTTCTATAGTCAAAGCGATTCGTTTGAGAAAGTGGTCGTATATGATGCGGATATGAGCGATGTGGATGAAGTGGCTATTGAGCGTTATAGAAAATTGCGCGAGAAAGTTAATCCAATGGCGGAAGAGTTGATGTATAACGACGAGGATTTGCTACTTGCATTAGGGTGTGCGAAAAAAGAGAATGGCAAGGTGTACTTGACTAATGCCGGATTACTTACCTTTGGTACGTCAATGGCTTTACGTCGTTTGTTGCCGGCAGTACGTGTAGATTATATCCGCGTCCCGGGTAATGAATGGATGGATGACACGGACAACAGATTCAGCACGATTGATATGCGTGGAGCGATGCTACTACTGCTAAGTCGTATCTACAATGCGGTAGCTGCTGATTTGCCCAATGGGTTCATGCTGGAAGATGGTGAGTTGCAAGCACGTCAGATACGCTTGCCGAGTAAGGTGCTGCGTGAGACACTGGTGAATGCATTGATTCACCGTTCCTATACAGAAAATCAACCTATACAAGTGATTCGATATAATAATCGTATCGAGATAAAGAACCCCGGTTACTCGTTGAAACCTGCGGAATCGTTTATGCAACCCGGTTCTGAGTTGCGTAATCCGTTTATCAGTTCGATATTCCATGAGACAAATTTAGCCGAGACGAAAGGTAGCGGCATTAGTATTGTTCAGAAATTGCTGGAAGAAGCGATGTTCGCGCCTCCTGCGTTTGTGTCATCGCGCGAACGAAATACGTTCGTGACGACTATTCAGTTGAAGGGAATAGACGAGCAGACAAGTTCGTATTTGGCAGAGATTTTGACAAATAAAGCAGATGGCACTACAAATAAAACTACAAATAACAAAAGTAGTGAAAATCCTCGTGATACAAAGGATAATAGTTCTACGGAAACCATAAAAACTACAAATAAAACTACAAATAGAACTACAAATAAAACTACAAATAGAACAGCAAATAGAACTACAAATAGAACTACAAATAGAACTACAAATAGAACTACAAATAGAACTACAAATAGAACAGCAACTGCATCTACCCAGCGTGTGTTGGCAGAGATAATACGAGACCCAGCAATCACGATTGAAACAATAGCGGAAAAATTTGGATTAACGTACTATGGTGTCTATTACCATATTCGGAAACTGAAAAGGAATAAGATTATTGTGCGTGTTGGGGGATTGTCGAATGATGGCTATTGGAAGGTGTTGAGTATGAAATAACTTGTCGAAAATCTTGCCTCAGATAGTGTGAACTGAACTCTAAACACTTTATGAATATAAACGAGATATTGGATATTGCTCCTTATTCGCTGGACAAAGAGCAGAAACGCACTTTGCTCAATCTGCGCTTGCGCGAGCTCACGCGTGTTCATTATAATTCATGCGCGCCCTACAAACGTATGATGGATGCGGTCGGGTTAGATATAAATAACTTACCTGAATATGATGCCTTGCCCTTCTTGCCGGTGCGTTTGTTTAAGGAACTCGAACTGCGTTCATGTGCCAAAGAAGATGTGGTAAAAACAATGACTTCCAGCGGCACAACTGGACAACAGGTAAGCAAGATATTCTTGGATAGAGCCACTTCTGCGGCGCAAACGAAATGCCTGACGAAGATCGTATCTGATTTCTTGGGCACCAAACGTGTGCCGATGCTGATTTTGGATAGTTCGGCGGTTATCAAAAACCGTGCGATGTTCTCTCACGGCAAACGCATCAAAATTTTTTATTATTACGTTTGGTTTGTTTGCGAACGAGTG
>FLNU01001221.1_pt1 | contig 60300 bp, 59 predicted proteins | sample 1140361 | NCBI WGS metagenome assembly FLNU01 (sample SAMEA3878206, study PRJEB12797) | bioreactor metagenome | biome: Moose rumen | place: Sweden | collected 2011-10 | reverse complement strand
CCAAACTGTTTGGATTCGTCGAAATAAAATAAAACCCGTTACGTTGCAAGGCTAACTGAGCATTATCACCAAGCAACCAGTCGGTAAATTTTTGTACCTCATGACTTTTGGCGAAATTTTTATCGGTAAGTCCGACGCCCGTCAAAATATACGCCGTACCGTCTGCGGGATAAATTATTTTCAGCGGATAACCTTCCTGCATATATCGGAGCGTCTCACTTTCGACGGCTATTGAAATATCTGTTTCGCCCATACCTGCTTGACGCACGGGATTTGACAAAAATTTTGTGTATTGCACAACCTTTGGATGCAGTCCGCGCAGAATTTGATATGTTGTCTTGTCGCCGAAATTACTAATCATTTGGAACATTAAATTTGACGCGGCATCAGCTACAAGAAAATCTGTTATGCCAATTTTTATGCCTTTGTAATTTGCAAGTTTTGTCCAAGTGTCCGGAATTTCTTTGAGTTTGGCAAGATAATCTTTATTTGTGCAAAAAATTATCGGGTCGTACCATACGCCAACCCAACGATCATGTTTATCTTTGAAATTCTTTTTGACGGCGTCGTTAATTTCTGACGCGTGAGATATTAAAAGTTTTTTTTCGGCAAGTAAATTTAAAACGGCACTATCCGCCAAAATTAAATCTACCGTTTCGACAACTGTGGGGTCTGATACGGCATCATCGGCGGTTTTTTGGATTAAATCTTTTGCAGGAAGCGGAACAAAATTCACGCGAACATGACTTTCTTTTTCGTAGGCTTCGGATAAAATTGTTACGGTTTCTGCCGGCAACGTTGTATACGCTGTTAATTCTATTTCCGAAATTCGCTCGTCCGCCCCGACTCGGTAAGATGTCCCCGCTACCGCCGCGATCACAAATAAAAATGCCGTTAAGAATAAGATCGTATATCGACGCATTAAGCCCACCTCCTGCAAAAAATTTTGCCATTATTATATCCCACTTGCAATTTCATTACAAGAAAAATTTTTTAATAAACGTATTCGGAAACTAGGGCGTGTTGAATATTTTCAAAAGATAAAACTTTACCGAAGAATCGCTACCCGATACGATAAACTTTCTTTTATTTACCTTGCGTTTATTCTCATTTGGTTAAAATAATTATTCAACAGCTCCTAATGACGCGTATAATAAGCGAAAGAAAAAATTTTGAAAGGAGAAATGAACAATGAAATTATGAATGAAGAGGAACTCAACAAAGTTGCGGGCGGCTCGTGGGGCGAGAGTGTCAGAGATTTTAATAATGCGTTTACCAGAAAAATTCCGGGATTTGAAAAAATTGATCCGATGACCTCCGAAGGTGTCAAGTATATGTTGCAAAATTGGACTGAAGGCGACAATATTGTTGGAAAGTTGAAAGGTATGTTCGCAAGTCACGGAATCGATATGATTTACAACGGCAAACCTTTTGAGGACAACATTTACAGCTATAAAGGCAAGACAATTACTCAAGATGAGGCTTGGGCAATTATCGACGGCAAATAATTTAAAAATCTCTTCATAAATAAAGATAGAAAATAAAAATTAATCTCCGATGAAAAATTTTGTCGGAGATTTTTTTTGTGGTATAATGTAAAAAATTTGGAGGTTTTGAAATGAATGAGCAAAAATATCCGCAATTTGAAAGATTACATGTCTTGAGGACGGAGGCACTTTGCAGCATAAGGGATCGAGCATTTGATATTTTTCCGCTTTTTATGGAAAATTACGGCGACGGAATAATAAGCGGCTGTCGTCCGATAACCACGCCGACCACGATAACATTAAGCGCAGGAATGATTTTGCACAACAATTTTTTTTATCTGATAAAAGAGCCGATGAGCGTAGAATATGCGCCGACAGAAGAATATATGATGATGAAAATGGTATTTGAACCGGAACTTGAGACGGAAAATTTTACACAGCGCAATATTAATGTAATTTTAAGTCACGATATGAATTTATCGGATGATGAAATTGAACTTTGCAGATTTAAATTGAAAAAAGGTGCGGTATTGCGGACGACATACACAGATTTTTTTGACAGAGCGACGGAATTTGACACGATAAATACAATAAATGTACCATACGCGGCTATAGGCGGTCACACTCTTGCGCCTAATATTTTGATAAATTTTGCAAATGAAGCGCGAGATTTTGAATTAAGTTTGGAAGATTATAATTTTTGTTTTTCTGCATTGAGCGGACGAAGGATCAGTTCCGGACAAATTTCTTTATATATTGAACACAGATTGAAAACTGAATTAATTAATCCTACGAATCAAACATTGTACGAAAATTTATGTATAATTTTGAAGGAAATAAAAAACGGCAGACGCCGCGAAATTTTAGGGACGCGCCGCCGCCGTCGTGAAATTATGCTTGATTAATCTGTAAAAATTTTTATTGTACAGAATTTTTGAAAGTCTCCCATTCATCTTTGCGAATTAAAATGGCTTTTCCTTCATCAATCAATTTTTTTGCAAAATCGCTTACTAATCTGTTTTGGGACGGCAATTTCAATTCTTTTGACGCGACATAATACATTCCTTTATCTACTTCCGAATAAGGATAAGATTCTTTTATCAAATATTTTCCGTTTTTGTCGATAAATGCATCAACGAGCTTTTTTTCTTCTTCACGCAGAACTTTTTCAGTTAATTTTTTTGACATAAAAATTCCTCCTTGAAATTTCTCAATTCAACAAGCAGAAATTTTTTCCTTTCAAAATAAAAAAACCTCCGATAAGGAGGCTAATTTTTTTATTCAAGATAAATTTTTTCTAAAATTATGCCGACAGGTTGACGACGTAATAAACATTCCGCCGCCTCAAGAGATAAAATCCAAATATCAGCCGCCGGTAATTTGCAATGAATTAATCTTTTTTCCGAAATTAATTCAGATTTTAAAATTAATTTAGCGGGTTTACCTTGAATAATTGTAGAATTTTCGCTGATTGCGTCCGTTATCGGCAAAAAAGGCAACCAGTACAGCGGAGTTGAAAATTTTTTGGGATTTTGTGCGGCGTAAAGTTGAACGCCTTTAAACTGCAAATTTGGCTCAAGAAGTTTGAAAAGTGATTGTAAATTGTCGTGAATCAAAAATGTAGGTTCGAACAGAAAATCACACTCAATAAACTTTCCGCCGTATTCGTAATATGCAACGCCGTCATCAATTTTTGAAAAAGATTCTTCGTCGGTGAAGTAAGGATAATTTTTCCGATTAAAACCCTGCGCGTCAGAAATATTTGGAGCGTCGGGGTCTTTTTTTATCCAAAAAAATTCAGGACTTACCATTAGAATCACCGTTTTTCTTGTTCGCGGCATCACTAATCAAAGTGTTCAAATTGGAATTTCCTGCAGAATTGGAATTATTATTCGTATTTGAATTATTAGTCGTAGCAGTATTATCAGCCGAATTTGTATTTTCAGACGCTTTTGCAGCCTCATCCAACATTTTCAATTTCGTATCGTCGTCCGCCTTTTGATATTCCTCAAATTTTTTGGGGTCTTTCTTAATATCGTCTAAATGTTGCTTTTCCATATCGCTAACTTTAGCCGATTTCAACATTGCCAACTTTGTATCGGTGTCAGCCGCGTCATATTTTTTTAATTTTTCGGGGTCTTTCTTAATATCGTCCAAATATTGTTTCTCAAGATCATCAAAATTTTTAGCTTCTTGCAACATTTCCATCTGCTTATCAGTGGTCGCGTTATTATATTCCTCAAATTTCTTCGGATCTTTCTTAATATCGTCCAAATATTTATCCTGCATATCGTCAAAATTTTTCTTCTGCTCTTGAAGAATTTTAAGTTTATCTTCCATCGTCGACTTATTATATTTCTCTGACAATTCGGGGTCGGCTTTAATCAAATCTAAATATTCTTTCTCCAAGTTGGCAATTTCTTTTTCGTTCTTAACGGCTTTTTCCGCGTCTTTAGTAGTTTTTGCGGCGGCTTTCATTTCTTGAGCGGCTGTTTCTAATTCTGCGTATTTTTTCGCGTCGCTCATCTTGAGATATTTTTCATAACGCTCAGGATCAGATTTAATTTTACCTAAATACAAAGCTTCCATTGTCGCCAGCGGAATTGCTTCCTTAGTATCAACGCCTTTTTGAATGCGTTCATTGACATTTTTGTTGACGTTGGTAATTTCGTCAGTCCAAGTTTTCGGGTCTTTAGGATTCTTCATAACATTTGACGCACTGTTCGCGACATTGCCGGCACTCGACGCGGTATCAAAGCCGTATTTAACCCAACGTGTTGCCGCCGTTTCGCCCGTGAATTTTTCTACAGTTTCGGTAACAGTTTTTCCGACTGCGCCGACACCTGCGACAACCGCGCCTGCAGTAGCCACAACTTTTGCCGCTTTTTCCAATTTATTGCCGACACTTTTTAACAACGGAAGTTCTTCATAACCTAAGCCGGCAACTTCAAAGTCAGCATTGGAATCAACTTTTTCAATAAGTGACAATTCAAAAGTTCCATATTCGCCTTCTTGATAATTTTCCGTGTAATTGTCGACGTAAACTTTTTTTGCAGTTATTACGCGAAAATCTCCCGCCTTCGTGAGAACCGATACAATAATTCCGCGATAAAAATGTTCCTTTTCGTCATCTTCAGGACGTACACTAGCCCACTTCGACAAAAGCAAAGTATCGCGAATTTTATTTTCATCTTTTGCCAATCCAACCATACTTTTAGCAGCGCCTGTAATTCCGTCTTCTTTAAGCGGCAAGTATAAATTTCCTTTGATATGCATTTTTATGACGCGAACTTTCTTTTTGACTTGAATACCATAATTGCCAACGCTATCAACTTCTTTAGTTATATATGAAATGTCTATGGACTGTATAACGTCATCGCCGGCTCCGGTTTTATCTATCAAAATATCCGGATTAGCTTTATTAGTCTCGAAGACACCCGCCAGACTGGCTTTCTTTACTGTTGAAGCTATCTGCTCAAGCCTGCCTTTGGCTTTTTGGGGTTCAATTTTAGGCATTTTTTTTGGGTCTTTCCAAATTCTAATTTCATAATCCATAAAAATTTACTCCTTTTCGTAACAATCAATCTGCGTCAATTCGTCGAAATCGCAATTTTCCTCAATCTCAAGATTGAACAAAAAACAATGATACATACGCATTGGCGCAAAATATTCGTCATTATTTTCTGAAACGTCGGCGGGATTCGACGTACAATTTTCAAAAGTACAATTTTTGAAGTAGCACTCAAATAAATCACAGCCCGCAGTTTTCACATTTACAAATTTTGTCGAGGTAAAGCGGCAACGTAAAAAAATTGCGTCTACAAGATTTAAATTTTCAAAAGTAAAATTATCGAACAGACATTCTTCAAAATAACACCCGCGCAGATTTAAATTTGAAAATTTTTTATTTCGATAAATTTTTTTAATAACGGGGCGAAAAGTTGTTTCTTCGTTAGCGTCGGGGTTAAGTAAATCAATTTCCGGCAAAACTGCGTAAATTCTGTTCTGCCAATCAAGATAAGTTCCGCAAGTCACGTAAAAATTTTCAGCCTTAATCAGTTCGTCAAATTCATTGTAATATGAAAGTCGCGGCGCAAAATATTTCGCGTAACACGTGAACAAAAAAATTAATTTGTCCAGAGTTCCCCAAAACAGCGATTTAATTTCAATTTTAGAAATTTTACTTCGGACAAAAAATCTGTCGTCAAGCGCATCAAACTTAAAATCTTTCCAATACTTAAATAAAAAATCCGCGCTCATACGATAACGCGCCCAACTTTCGCCGTAAACCCATTCTTCATTGTAAAAATCAATCTGCAAAGTCGGTTTATCGTCAATCATTGAAGTGTTCAAAAATGAAATGCTCATATACGCGCAGATTTTATTTTCTTTTCGCTGAATTTCGCAAGCATAGGCAATAGCATTTCGCCATTCTTCGAGACAAAATTTTCTTATCGTCGAAAGTTTTTTGCTTAAATTTTCCCCGACTTTTTTTAAAAATTCCGTTTCCAGCGGCTTGTAACGCAAATTTAAAAATTCGTCAAAAGTTTGTAAAAGTTCCATTTTATTCACCGAATTAATTTCAGCCCAAAAAATTCTTAATTCTTAATTCTTAATTCTTCATTCCCCAACAATGATATTGCCACTTCCCATATCAATTTGATTCGACAAAATTTTTACGTGAGACTGACCACTCTGCGCGGCAATTTCTTTTTGCGAAACCATTTGAATTTTGCCCTTCGCGTCGAAAGAAACATTTCCGTCCGCGTTAATCACAATATCTTTCGCCGAAACAATGTTAATGCCCTTGTCTTTGTCCAAAAGTATGAAAGTTTTTTGATGTTCGGCAATAATTTCAACGCCTTTATCAGTCAACAAAATTTCACGACCGCCCGGAGCTTTCAAAGATTTATTTTTAACTTCCTTAAGCGGCGCGGTGTTAATCGAACTCAACGCAAACGCATCACTCGTATCAATCGACGGGAATAAAATTCTAACATAATCGTCAACTTCGGGCATAACGTACCAGCCACTGCCGTCCGCGCTTGAATAAGGCGTTGCAAATGGAAACCAAGTCGTACCCTCTTCGTATTTTTCATCAACGTCAATCAAATGCGCTTGAATTTTATCTTTTTCAACCTTTTTAACCTGTGCGCGAAAAACTCTGCCGTGAATATTTTTCTGCGTCATAATCGGCACAAAAAAAGCCGTCTTGCCGACCAAAGTATAACTCGCCGTCAAAACCGTATCGACAAATTTCATATTCAAACTTTTCACGCGATATTCTTTTTTGTTCAGCTTAACGGTATCAGCGATTTTCAGATATTGATACAAGCCGCCGACATTCACAGACGCAAAATCTTCATTGATAATCTTAGTGCCTTTAGCCTTTAATTTTTCATTGGAGTTGAAAAATTGAAATGCCGCGTCGTCAAAATTATAACTTACCTGCTTAGCCTCAACTTCAATAGTTTTTTTGGAGTCGGGCAGACCGATTGTAACCAGCGGCTTTTCGGCGGTAATATCCGTAAAAATCGATGCGTTGAATTGCGAAGCCATACGCTTAATAAATTGCCACGACGTTTCATTAAGACGCACGATCATTTTTTCAATCGCTTTGTCCGTAACTTTCAGCTGAACTTTCGCGCCGTCCTCAGTGACAGCTTTTTTCAAAATATCTTCAAATTTCGCGTCAAGTTTTTGGAAAGATTGAGTTGCGCGTTTCCAATCCAACTTCCAAGCCGCGTCAAGTAAATCAATCGTCAAAATATTTTGGTCAATCGTCGTTTGCAAACTCAAATTTGAAATGTAGCCTTGAAATAAAACTTCGTCTTTCTTGTCAATCGTCGCGGAAATTTTAATTTTGTCCGCGTCAGCCTGTTTGAAAAAAGTTTCGCCTTTTTTTTCGTCAACCATCAAAGTAAGCCGAGCGTGAGCAAATTCGTTGACGCTGTGATTTATTTCAATTTGAAGTATTTGCAAAAATTCCACGCCGGTAATTTTTATATCGCGCAGAGCAACTGCATTTTCTTTTTTTGATGAAGTCAGTGCCATTTAAACTTACCTTTTCTTTCTAACGTCAAACGGTTTAAACAATCGTAATAATATTTTGCGACATTTTCACCGTCAAATTTAAAAATCAATCTGTTTTGTGCGTCGTATTCGTATTGTGTGACTTTAACGCGTCCCGTCGCACTTTTCAAATTTTGTAAATCTAACCAATCCCGCCGTTCAATGCAATTATCATTTAAATCATACTTCCAACGCGTAAGTTTGTAATTTTCGCCAATTTTTTCACGAAATTCAATCAATCTGCCGCCAAAATCAAAAATTTTTATTCCGTCTTGTTCAGGAATTTTTTCAGGGCTTTCAATCGGCGAAAAAATATCCTCCTGCGCGGCAATAACTTTATTCATCGGCGTATGTGCAAAATTAAATTCGCCAATTTCACTGTGAATCGTCAAAAGTCTGTACGCTTTATCATAAAAAAAATTAAATTTGTAGCCGCAAGGAGTTTTTATCATCGAAGGCACGGGCGATTCATCATCGTAAGCGTAATTTGTGATTCGACCGTTGACGTTGTAAGTTAAAATTCTTCCTGCAATATCGCGCTCCCAAGTCTCAACGCGCCAATCTTTAATGTTGAGTTTAGTTTTTTTGCCAATCAACAAGTTTTTCGTCGAATATGAAAAAATTTCTTCGTGACCGTCGCTGTCGGCAGTCCTTATAATATTTCCCAGAGCGTCGTACTCATATTTTTTTATGAAATTCTCCGGCAAAATTTTTCGCGTCAATAAATTTCCGATATATCGCCAAAAATATTCTTCGCCGTTCCGCAAAAGTTTATAGTTCAAACGATTTTCATCATCATATTTGAAAAGTTCATAAGTTCCGTCGTCATAAAAAATTTTCTCAACCAACTTGCGGCGATTCCAACAATAAGTAGCATTATCAATCCCGCTTTCAATGGTCTGCCGATTTTTGTCGTCGTAGAAAAAATTTCGCGTACCGTCATCATCAGAAAATTTTATCAGCCGTCCAAATTCGTCATATTCGTTTTGGAAAATTTTTTTACCGTGTTCAATGCAAGCAGTCAATTTTTTACCGTAGTCATAGGAATATTTAATTTGCGAACCGTCGGGATAAATTACGCGTGTCAAAAGATTTTCTTCATAAAAATATTTTGTGATTCGTCCAATTTCATCTTTTATAGCGATTAAATTTTTGCCTTCGTAAATAAAAAAAATTTCGCGCAGAGTTTTCAACGTCAACTTTTGCGAGCCGTCAAGATTAAAATCCCAGCAATTTTTACGCGAATTATATTCACGTGTGACAACAAAATTTTTGAGAATATCCGCCTGCGCGTAGTCGGCAATTTTCAGCGTAAAATTTCCCGTCGCATAATCAATCGTGTATTCGTGCCTCGCCAATTTCGGCAAATTAATTTCAAAGTCCATTATCTTTGTCCTATCGTGAAATACTTTTATCATCGGGCGTTTTTGAAACTTTTTCTTTACTGCGTGAGCGATCCTCTTTGCCCTTTTCGACATTAACTTTATCCGAACGATTTTTAGGTTTACCTTGACCGATTCCGCCTGAACCCGTGCCTCCGCCCGCCATAGGAATTGACGCAACTTGAATCAACGCGGGAGTTTTAACATTGACTTCGCTGCCCTTCATCTCAAGCGAACTGTCTTTAACTTGCAACAGTGAACTTTTTTTGCCCTCAAGTTTGATACTGCCGCCGCCCCCGCCGCCGGATTTATTTTCATCGGAATTTTTATCTTTGCGACCGGTTAATTTATCAAGTTCCTTAGCAATGTCCGAGAGTTCAACTTTTTCAGCCTTTGAGCCGCTGCCCGTAATTTGAGAAGTAACTTTGCCGACAGTCGAGCCTGCAGGATTAAATTGTACCGTTGCAGGTTGACCGAGACCAGCCAAATATTGCGCGTAGCCAGCCATATGTCCCGCCGCCATTGTAAGCTGTCCGTCCGCCGTCATACCCTGCGCGGCTTGAATAATTATATCGCCCTTCGCTGAAAAAATTATATCCTTCGGCGCAGAAAATTTAACGTTATCTGTTTCCTCAAGCAAAGTTTTTTCGGCGGCGTTAAATTCCATTTTCTTAGGCTCAATAATCAACGCAGAATTTTTACTGACTTTAAACGAGCGATTTTTAGCATCATCTGAAACATCTTTACTGCGGAGACTTCCCATAGCCGCCTGCCGTATGTGGTCTACGTAAACAAAAACTTTGTCGTCAACGTCGGGCATTGTGTAAAGATAATTGCTGACGGGCGATTCGTAGGGAATATCCAGCGCGGAATTTTTATCCTGCTTTTCGTCCCAGTCAAATTGAACTTTAACATTGGTATCCTTCGACTCCAAAACTTTTCCGGTCAGATAATAAAATTTGTCGAAATGTTTTACAACGTCCCAAGCATCTGCGCGGCAACCTTCGGCATAACGAATTTTAATTTCATTGCGCAAAACATTTTCGTAAAGGTAGACGTGACTTGAAATGACGGCTTGCGATTGATTATCATATTTGACGCCATGCCCGACGCCGATTGTAACTTTGTCAGTCAAAAATTCCGTCTCAACAAAATAACACGACCGCGCTCCGTCATAAGTATTCGCCTCAAGCCGCTTGTATAAATCCATCGACACATTTTGACGCAAAAGTTTAAACGAATCATCAGCCGTAAATTCTTTGAAAGCCTTAAATCCTACGCTGATTCGCAACTTGTCAGACTTTGAATCAGTAAATAAAATCTGCCCGTGACTTTCGGCAAGCTCCGTTAAAAATTCCCAGTCCGTAAGATTTTCGCGACAAATTATTTCGGCAACGGTTTCATCTTTCCAACAACTTATTTCGGCAGGTTTATAATCTTTTTCAACCTCTGAAAGTATTGTTGAAAATTTTTTCTTGGCGTCTTGAAATGTTGCAGACTTCCGCGCAGATTCCAATTTGCTTGATAAAGTCCGCGCAGTAACCGTCAAATAATTTGCGTCAATGCGTTCATCAAGTCGACATTGACTGATAATCCCGCAGAAAATTATATCCTTGTCAGCTTTAACTTTAATCTGCGTTTTATTCCAAGCCAAAATTTTTTTCGTGTCAAGTTTCTCATCAACGATAAAGTTAAGCGTACAAATTCCATGCTGATGAAAATTTTCCTTAATGTCAACGTCAAGGAGTTGCTTATATTCAACGCCTTCAACTTTTAAATCGGAAAGTGTCATTGAAATTTTATCGTCCCTCCGAATGTGCAAGTTAAAAAGCTGTCCTTAGTTAATGCAGGTGCGCCGCCTACAAAGTAATGCATATCGCAACTTTTCCACGCCATAATTATTGCCGGTATACAAGGCACAGGTCCCGCAGGTGTCGGCGGTATCATTTTACACGTCCCGAAAGTTAAAATATTTGCAAGCGGAACTCTATCATTGGCGTTAAGTATCGGCAGGTGCGTCTTGCAGGAAATTACTCCGTGACTTATCGGACATTGTATCGGTATCGGTACCGGAACTGTCGCTCCGCTGCATTTTATCATCGACATTGCCGTCATATATTCTTTGCTCATCGCGGTATCGCCTCACTTCATTTTGGATTCTTAAAACTTCTTCGTCTAAAAAATTTTCTCTGTCAGTCCTCAAAAAATTTTTCACCTCAATTAGGTTTCAAACTCTTATAAAGCAAAATCATTTCCGCCGATTCGTCATCAGTCGCAACATTTACAGAATCATTGTAATAAAGTTCAACGCGGTTACCCTTCTCAACCAAAATATTTCGCTTGGTTATCGTGCAGTCAGATTTATTTTCAACCGTGATACAATTCCTGTCCGGATTAAGAAAAATATTTGACGCGCCTTTAAAATCTTCATTGATATTGCACTGTTTCAAGACGTAAGCTAAGGGAATCTGCGCGGAGTTCATACGGAAAAGATTAAATTCACGCGGCGCAATTTCTTCAGCGTCGGGAGTTTTTGTGACGTAAATCATAAGTTTGCCGCTGTAGGAAAAATCAGAATTAATCGTTTTGGGTAAAGATTTTTCAAGCGGCGGGATATTACTTTCCTTGCCGTCGAGCATTTCAAGAATATTTTTCGACTTGGAAGATTTATTTTTATTTTGAATGCGCCAACTTAAACCGCCGATTATCGACAAACCTATAAGCGCGATTAAAATTTCGAGGTAATGACTTTTCGGCGCGTAAATCTGCGCGGTATCATCGCCCTCAAAAATTATCCCAATTTCATTAAAATTAATTTTCTGCAGAGAAATATTTTCGCCTAAATCGTCAAGCGGAACTTGAATTGTGCCGTCGTGAATTGTGCCTTCAATATTTTTACTGTCGATTTTCAGATTTATTAATTTACCGTCAAAAAATTTATCGGCAAGAATTTTTTTATCGTCATTCATCGGCGTAATTTCTAAAATATCCTGTACCAAAAACTTTGTCGTGGTATTGGTCTGCAGAGTCCCCGTAACGGTCGGGATAACGTCCAAAGTCAAGCCCGTACCTTGCGGATAATTTATTTCAAATTCAAAATTATTAGTCGAAGGCGCATTGACTTCAAAAATATTTATGAACTTGCCCTTGATTGACGGCGGAAAATTTTTTAAAGTTGCATTGCCGACATTTGAAGACAGCAGACAAATTTTAAAATTCCGCGCAGATTCGACGGGGACTGTAAAGTTTAAAGTTCCCTGCGTCAATTTATTTGTGGGCAATTCGATATGCGGCGTATGAAAATCTCCCTGCAAGATTGTGCGAATCGTCGTCATCAATTCGTTGTAATTTATCGGCAAAACTTTTGCGTAGCCTTCATAAGTTTTATAATTTTGAGGATTAACATTGTGCCGCAACTCAATAATGTAAACTGAAATTCCCAGCCACTTAGCTTGCTCCAATCCCGCTTGAAAATTTTTAGTCGACTGTGCATTTTGGATTGAACCGTTCGTGATAAAAATAATTTCGCGTTCAGTGTTAAATTTCGGCGTCAACATATCAAGGGCTGTCAAAATCCCCGCTCCCGCATTGCTCTGCCCCAAATAGTTTATCTGAAAAATATTTTTCTGCGCGGCGTCAACCTTCGTAAGCTTGCGTAAAATCTGCGCGTTGTCATTGAAAGTCACGATACCAACTTCATCATCGGCAGAAAGATTTTCAACGCCCCAAGTCACACTTTCGGCAACTGCGCGGAAAGGGTCGGAGGCATTCATTGATTGACTTGAATTTATCACGAAGACAATTTCCCTGCACTCGCCGCTTGAAATAAATCCGCAAAAAAATATTGCCGTAAAAATAAAAAAGAAAAATTTTTTAATGACGCTACTACATTTTCTAAAAAATTTCAACAATACTTTAAACCTCCCTTGAATAAAAAATTTTTTAACAATTTATCACATTTAAATTTGGCAGTCAACTTGAAAATCCGTTGTAATTTTCCAATTTTAATGGTAGTATTTACAAGATTAATTTTGAAAGGAAGTTGTATTAAAATGAATTGGGGGAAGTTGCCCAAAAAATTTTTAGCAGGGATTTTAGGATTGGCTCTAATATTTGGTGCGAATAATGCGCAGGCTGAAGAGTCTCCGAAAAATCCCGCAACTAATAATCAGCAGACTGATAAACCGTCTAAGCCCATAAAAAAAATCGTCATCAATTCCGCCAGCAGAATTTTAACTTTGTATGAAGGCGATAAAAAAATTTCTATGTATCCGCTTGGTCTCGGCAAAGTTTCTACGCCCACGCCGACAGGTTATTACAAAATCCTTGAAAAAGCGGTTAATCCTTCGTGGATAGATCCTTCAGACCCTGAATATGAAATTCCTTCCGGACCTAGTAATCCGCTTGGCTATCGTTGGATGCAAATTCAAGGCAATTACGGCATTCACGGCACGAATCGCCCAGACAGCATAGGTTATTATGTTTCTAATGGTTGTATTCGTATGCTTGAAAAAGATGTTGAGGAACTTTACGACAAAGTAGAAGTCAATACGCCCGTTGAAATTTTTTATAATCGCGTTGTGGTTGAAAAAGCTCCCGACGATAATGTTGTTTATTACATTTACCCAGACGGTTACCGTTGGCAAAATGTCGAAGTCAAAGACGTTACGCGTTGGCTTGAACCTTATGGAGTTTTGCCCTTTGTCAGCGATAATGAAATTGAAAAGGAAATTAAAGAATCGCGCGGCGAGCCCAATTATGTAGGAAAGCCCTACAATATCGAAGTCAACGGAACTGTTTTGAAACAAATTGAACTTAACGGACGAACTTTTATTGCCCGCGCAGTTATCCGCGACACTATAGCTTATTTGCCAGTTGTGCCGATAGCCGTTGCCCTCAATACAAAACTTGAATGGCGTGCCGCCGAATCGACGCTTAAAACTGCTTACGGCGAAGTTACCGGCTATGAAAAACGTAAACAGATTTATTGCAACTCTGATGACGCCGTTTTACTTTTCAACATTGACGGCGGTTTACAGAATACCAATGACGGAAAAATTTATCGCTTAAAGTCGACTACTCCGCCGCCTGAAGTTGTTGATCCTACCGAAAAGCCTAAAACTGAAAAATCTGATACCGATAAACCTAAAACAGATAAGTCCGATGAATTATTAGACAAGCCTTTTGAAAAATCTAAGAAAGATAAATCAGAAACTGAAAAGGCTAAAATCGATAAGTCAAAGGAGAATCCTAAAGAAGTAGATAAACCTTTTGAGGATAAAAAGTCTGCGAAAGCTGAGGCGGTTTAAATGCAAAGTTTTATGATTATCGACGGCAGCAGTATTTTTTATCGTGCCTTTTATGCAATGCCTAATCTTGCCGCGCCGACAGGTGAACCTACCGGAGGAATTACCGGCTTTGCAAATATTGTATTAAAACTTCTGCGTGAATATAATCCCGATTATGCGGCGGTTGCACTTGACGCGTCACGACAAACTTTTAGGACGGAAATTTTCCCTGAATACAAGGCTAATCGTGAACATATGCCTGAGGAACTTTCCGCGCAGTTGCCTTTGCTTAAGGAATTTATTAACGCTATCGGCATAAAAACTTTGATTGCGCCGAATTATGAAGCCGACGACATTATAGGCACTCTTGCCACTCAAGCAGAAAATTTTCAAGTTGATATTGTGACGGGAGACCGCGATGCTTTGCAACTGATTAATGATTCAACGCGCGTTTTGTTGACGAAAAATAATAAAGTTGACGTTTACGACGAAGAAAAATTTTTAGCCGAATATCAATTCCAGCCGAAAATTTTGGTAGACTTCAAAGGTTTAAGCGGTGACACTTCGGACAACATACCGGGCATTAAAGGCATTGGTGCGAAGACGGCGACTAAACTTTTGCAGGAATACGGCACGCTTGAAAATATTCTTGATAATGCCGATAAAATTTCCTCAAAAAAATTTCGTGAGGCTATAAAAACTTCCGCCGACATTGCAAAACTTTCTAAGCAACTTGCACAGATTAATTGCAATGTTCCCGAGATTATTTTTGATGAAGAAAGTTTCAGAATCACGCCTAACTTTTCGCTTGTCGATAAATTTTGCACGCGATACGCTTTGACTGTGGCGCAGAAAAAAATTCACGAACTCTTTGACACGATTGAAAATCTTTTTTCTACAGCTAATGTTAATCGCTTGAAAGTTGATAAAATCTGCGCGGAAGTTGACATTGATAAAATTTTTAAAGCGGAAAGTCTTTCAATCGTTGAAAATGTTGTGAAGGTTGAGGGCGGCGAAATTTTTTCTGTCGATAACGAATTGCTGATGAAAATTTTTGCAGATTTCAATGGTACAATTATCGTACACGACTTGAAAAATTTATTACAGAAATTCAAAGTTGATAATGTGAAAAAATTTTTTGATGTCGAATTAGCGGCATACCTGATTTATCCTGAAATGAATGATTACGGTTGTGACAGACTTTTACCGCTTGAATTTGACGGCTTGCAACTGCCTGATGATTCGCTTGCCGCGCAGGTTACGGCGTTGGAAAAATTAGGCAAACTTTATCAAGAAAAATTAATTGAACTGGATATGCAAAAACTTTACGCCGAAATGGAATTGCCTTTGACTGAAATTTTAGCGCGTATGGAGGAGCGCGGTGTTTTTGTCGATACGAAAAGCCTTGACGAAAAATCCGTTGAAATGGAAAGTCGTATTGCCGCGATTGAAAAAAATATTTACACATTGGCTGGAGAAATTTTTAATATCAATTCGCCGAAACAATTAGCTGAAATTCTTTTCGACAAATTAAAAATTCCGCCCTTCACGCAGACTAAGAAAAAAACTAAATCGGGCATTTCGACTAACGCTGAAGTCCTTGAAAATCTGCGCGGGATTCATCCGATTATTGAAGAGATTTTAAATTTCCGTGCGCTCACAAAGTTGAAGTCGACATACCTTGACGGCATAAAAACTTTGATTGACCCTGTAACTCATCGCGTCCATACGCATTTTAATCAAACAGTGACGGCGACGGGAAGGCTTTCAAGTTCAGACCCCAATTTACAAAACATTCCGATTCGCACAGAGGAAGGCAGGAAAATTCGCGCACTCTTTGAACCGGGTGAAGGTTACGATTATCTTTTATCAGCCGATTATTCGCAAATTGAACTCAGACTTTTAGCGCATATGTCCGGAGACGAAAATTTAATCGCGGCATTTTTAAGCGGGGAAGATATTCACGCTAGGACGGCGGCTGAAGTTTTCGGCGTCAATGTCAATGAAGTTACTCCCGACCTGCGACGTAAAGCTAAGGCGGTAAATTTCGGCATTGTCTACGGAATCAGCGATTACGGATTGTCAAGAGATTTACGGACAACGCGAACTGAGGCGGGCGAATATATACGGCTTTACTTTGAACGTTATCCCAATGTCAAAAATTTTTTGGATTCGACGATTGAGCAGGCAAGAAATTTGGGATATGTAACTACAATGTTTGGAAGGCGGCGGCAACTTCCCGCTATAAAAAATTCCAACTTCCATCAACGCGGACTTGCCGAGCGTATGGCAATGAATACTCCGATTCAAGGCAGTGCGGCTGACATTATCAAGTTGGCTATGATTCGCGCCGAAAAAAATTTGTCACACCTTAAAAGCCGATTGGTTTTGCAGGTACACGATGAGCTTGTAATTGAGACGGTTGAAAGTGAACTTGACGAAGTGAGTAAAATTATTCGCGCGGCTATGGAAAATGTTGTAAAGTTGAAAGTGCCGTTGCTTGTCGACGTACATCACGGAAAAAATTGGGCAACAGCGAAATAATTAATAATTAAAAAATCCAAGTAACTAAGGCATTTCAAGCGCAAGTGATGATAATGTACGGCAATGAAAAAGTTCGTGGATTCCGTAACGTCTGCTTATCGAAACATTAGGCGCACAAATGCCGACCTATGTTTTTCTTTTGGTATCTTTTCTTTTTGCGCCAAAGAGAGATGCTGTTTACAAATAAAGAATTAGAAATTTGAAAGGTTGAATTAATATCAAAAAATCTACTGAAAAAAAAATTAATGAACTGATTGAACGTTATCCTGCGTTGGAAATTTGCCGCGCAGATTTAAATATTTCCGTCGAAAAAATTTGTGAAAGTTTCCGCGCAGGTCACAAACTTATAACTTGCGGTAACGGCGGCTCTGCATCGGACGCCATGCACATTGTCGGCGAACTTATGAAAAGTTTCAAACTGCCGCGTAAGATTCAAGACTTTAAGCCCGACTTTGTAAAACGCGCAGAGGAACTTTTCCCCAACGACGTAAATTATTTTAAAGCTTATATGCAATGCGCCCTACCTGCAATTTCGCTTGTGGGTGAAACGGCATTGACTACCGCTTATTCAAACGATTGCGCGGGTGATTTAGTTTTTGCGCAACAAATTTTTGGAATTGGGAAAGCTGGTGATGTACTTTTGGCAATTTCGACTTCGGGCAATTCTGAAAATGTTATTTACGCGGTTGAAGTTGCAAAGATTATGGGGATAACAATTATTGCAATGACGGGCAGGCGCGGCGGCAAGCTGAAACATTTTGCCGATTATTCAATCTGCGCTCCCGCTGATTCTGCGCATACGATTCAAGAATTTCATTTGCCGATTTATCATATGATTTGCCTTGCCGCAGAGAATGAATTTTTTGGCGACTAGGAGGAACTTTTTATGAGCGACAAATTTTTTAAACTTCAAGATTTACGCGGTATGTTGTCTGAAAACGGTTACAAAATGACGCCGCAACGTAAAGAAATTTTGCAGATTTTTGTTGAGAATGAAGCTGACCCGCACCTTAGCGCGGAGGAAGTTCACGAATTTTTGAAGAAGAAAGATTTTGATTTTGGGCTTGCGACGGTTTACCGCAATGTTGAATTGCTTTGTACTTTGGGGATTTTGTCCAAGATAAATTTTGATGACGGCTGTACCCGCTATGAATTGGCTCCCAATGATCCGAATGCTCATCAACATCATCATTTAATTTGTCTCAAGTGCAAGAAAATCATTGAGTTTGAGGAAGATTTACTTGACGGGCTTGAAAATGAAATTACTAATAAATCGGGTTTTGAGATTGTCAATCACGAAGTAAAATTTTTCGGCTACTGCGCGGATTGTAAAGGAAAAAAAGATGCGGATTAAAAATTTCAGTTTGAACAGCGACGACCAAGTTATAAATAAAATTGCGTGGGAAGTTTTACGCGCCTTTCACATTGATATTGTCGACGATTACGCGGACTTCGACGAATTTAAAATTTTTAATGACGTGAAGGGCGATAAAGTTTCGACTCGGCTGGTTGTGAAAAATTCCAAGACTACAAAAATTTTTAGTGCGTCAGAAATTGTTAATCCTGCGGAGAGATTCGGCGCGGAAGTTCATCGGCTTATCAAAAAAAATCTTTACAGAATTTTGACGGGCGATTTAAAACTGAACGGCGTCCCCTACGGAATTATGCACGGCGTCCGACCTACGAAAATTATTCATCGTTGGCTGAGAAATAATTTTGCCAAGACAAGTCGCGGCGTCATTGACAGAGATAAAATTGCCCGTCGTCTCCGCGCAGATTATCTTGTAAGCTACGAAAAAGCTTTACTGCTTACCGAAGTTGCATTACGCCAACTGCCGATTTTAAATTCCGGCGACGAAAAATCAATCAGCGTTTATGTCGGTATACCTTTTTGCGTGACGCGTTGTCTTTATTGTTCGTTCCCTTCAAATGTTTTGCCCAATGATGAAAAAGTTGCGGAGTTCATGGAAATTTTGACGCGAGACATTGACGCGGCGGCTGAGGAAATTAAACATTACGGTTTCAAGGTTCAAAATATTTACATAGGCGGCGGAACTCCCACAAGTTTGCCGATAAATTTTTTCAATGAACTTTTAGAAAAAGTCAGCAATGCTTTTTATAATGAAGGAGTTGAGGAATTTACGGTTGAATGCGGACGCGCCGATACGATTGATGATGCTAAGATTGACGCGATGAGAAAGTTTCACGTCAACCGCGTTTGCGTCAATCCTCAAACTATGCAGGATAAAACACTTGAGAAAATTGGGCGTGAACATACTGCCGCGCAGGTTGTGACTGCCTTTGGAAAATTGCGTAAGGCAGGCGATTGGAAAATTAATATGGATTTAATTTTGGGATTGCCGGGCGAAAATTTTAATGATGTGATTGACAGCTTGGATAAAATTTTAAAGCTTGAGCCGGACGACGTAACTTTACACGCATTGGCACTTAAGCGCGGCTCCAAACTTCAAACTCAAATTGCCGATGAAATTTCTACGCTTGAGGATTTTGACTTGCCGAGCGACGAAGAAGTTAGAAATATTGCAGATACGGCGGAAAAAATTTTGCGTAAAAAAAATTATCAGCCTTATTATCTTTATCGGCAGGGATATATCAGCGGCGGCATTGAAAATATTGGTTACTGCAAGCGCGGCGCGGAATGTATTTACAATGTGAAGATTATGGACGAGCGGCAAATAATTTTAGGCGTAGGTGCGGCGGCGTCTACCAAAGTTCCCGACAATAAAAATTTGCGCCTTCAATCCAGCTTTCACGCAAAAGATTTGACGACTTACCTGCGCGACATTGATAAATATATCGACAATCGCGAAAAAGTTTTGGCGGAAGTTTACCAGCCGATTGAAATTCCTGCCGTTGACGAAGTTCCCGCGCAGATTGATTCTCCGGAAAATAAACCTTCTGAAAAAATTTTTAAACCGGACATTGAAGATATTGTTGACATCATAGATATTGCGACTGATTCATAAAAAATTAAACCTGCGAAGTTGACAATCGGGAGATTGACATTTAGGAGTACGCATTATGATAGACTTAAAAAATATTGATTCGGCAACCCTCACGGAATCAGAAAAGTTAATAATTAAAACTAAGTCTATCATAGAAAATTTGTACAGTCCTTTTATGTCCTATCTTTTCAAGCTTATTGACGAAAAAAATTTGACGGACGTTGATGTTTACAAGAGGGCGCATTTAGACAGAAGAATTTTTTCTAAGATTCGCAAAAACAATGGATATATTCCGTCAAAGCGTACAATTTTAGCAATCGCCTTTGGTATGCGATTAACCATTGCCGAAACGAATAATTTATTGCGCCGCGCAGGTTACGAATTGACACCCAGTCGCAAAAACGATATCGTAATGAAATATTTTTTTGAGAATGAAATTTACGACATTTTTACTGTTAATGAAGTGCTTGAGCATTACGGCTTTAAAACTTTGGGAGACAGCCTTGTCGCTTAATTGTCGCTTTTAAAGTGACCTATTCACTCCTTTTTTATGGTAAACTAAGCGAAGTAAAGTTTTTATAGTTTAACCTTAAGGAGGGGTTGCTATGAGGAAGTTGGCATTAATGTTGCTGGCGGTTGTTGCGGTCATGATTATGATGCCGCTGAATTCCGTCGAAGCAAGAATGTGTTTCCAATGTGACGGAAAGGGTTACGTTGAGAAATATGAAGGCGACTATCATATGTACGGGCAAACAGTAAAAGGCAGAGGCTATTACCGTGAAACTTGTCCGAGTTGTCATGGCAGCGGACATAAAGATTAGGTTATGATGTATGAAAAAATTTTTCGCCACTTTAATTGCGGTGCTTTTAATCCAAATAGCTACTTGTGAAGCGGCATATATCACGATTCCGAACTTTTACCTTATGGCTAACAACAGCTTTGTGGAGCGCATTCGCTATTTAGGTTCAGAGCAACTTAAATATAAAGGCGTACACTACGTCAAATGGGAATATTTATGTGTTGACGGTAAAACTGATCAGTATGTTGCCAGATACCTCAGAAGGCTCGCTGACAAAGGCGAATGCAAATTAATTGAAGAAACTCAAACTAAAGATATGAGTACATATTTTTTCATATACACCGGTGCGCAAGCAAAGTACATTCAAAAAATTGCTGACGGTTTTCATGTTGCTGTAATTGTAAATGGCGATAAAGTAAGAGTTTGTATGGTTGGCGGAATATATCCCACAATGCATTAATTACTTTATGAACTCAAGGAAGGTCTCTATGAAAAAAATTTTTGCAGCAGTATTGGCGACGTTTGCAATAACCTTTTCATTTGCGCTTGCCGAAGCCGCAGATGTTCCCGCTTTCCGACAAGTCATTGGTCAAAATCTTAAATTTGCCGGAACGGACGGCGATGTAAGAAACTATAATCGTTCTTACGTGTACACTTGTAGCGTGGGCGTTCAAGAACAATTTGCCGAACAATTTGTCGCAGCAATGATAAAAAATTATAGTTTTAAATTGACGGGGCATTTCGTCAATGACTACAGAAAAACTTCTGCAGAGCTTTTTGAAACTTGGGTGCTTACCTATACAGGCTCTAAAAAAGTTACGCCTTTCGTCATAGAAAATTATGCTAATATGTACTCTTACAAAGCTCATCTCGTTGTGCGCAGATTTAAACGTTGGTCAACGGGAAACACAGAATTTATCGTCAGGCTATCCAATGACTTGACTTACGGCGACGATTGATTTTTAAATACAACTCAGCTAAAAACCCTTCGGGGTTATTTTTTTTGATTGTAAAAAATTTGTCAAGGCTTTATAATTTATAAAAAATATTGAATGAAAAAATTTACGGAATTAGCAAAGAAGATTTAATATAAAAAATTTGATAAAATTTTTTTGGGAGATGATAAAATGGCGACTGAACAGCAAATTTTTATTGTCAAGGGACTTTATAACGAATGGATGAAAAATTGCCTTGACTTGATTGAAAATTCCTATGGATTAAATTTTCAAAGTGAAAGTACCTCCGCACACGAAATTACTTTGAATTTTGTGGACAACGGCACGGCTTCAAACATTGCAACGGCAGGCTATGAATATTTTGACAGCGACGGCAAGGGCTTTAATTTGACTCTGAATATAAATTTGTCGAAGGTTGAAGAAATTGATACGACGGATGCAAACGGTCAGATCGGTAACAGTGCAAGCCCTTTTGATGTGACTATTGCTCACGAGTTGACGCATTCCGTTATGCAAGCGAATATTGCACACTTCAACATATTGCCGGGCTATTTTAAAGAAGGTTCAGCCGATTTGACGGGCGGCGGCGACAGTTCCTATACAAATATCAGATTGCTTTTGAGAAACGGTGCGGAAGTTCTTCAAGGAGTTTACGCGGGCAATTATTCCCAAACTTACGATTATGCGGCGGGTTATATGCTTCTTCGTTATCTTGTCAAGCAGACTAATGATAACAGCGGAAAAAATCCCGTGCAGGTTATGAAAGATTTAATGAGTTACCTCGTTGCAAATGGCGGTACAAGTTATGACGCGGCTATAAATTCTGCGTCGGACGGTTTATTTGCAAATGAAAGCGCGTTGATTGAAAGTTTTACCAATGCCGTTTCCAATGCGACAATTACTTCTGATGATGAGGCGGACGAATTTATTAAAAGTGTTGCGAATATTGATTTGGGCGAATGGGTTAAAACAAATGAACAGACAATCACCGAAGGCAACACTACGCAGACGACTTGGACAAATGTTTGGGATTTCGGAGACAGCGGCGCGATAACCGGTTCGGATGCGGGCGGCGGTTCATACAAAAATTATGATGACATTGTGCCGGAAAGTACAACTCCGAACACTTGGAATTTGCCTTCTGGTAATTACACTTACAAAGGCTTGACGATGATTTTTCCTGACGAATTTTTATCTGTCGAAACTTCCACGCCGATAACTTACACTTACAGCGGCGGCGATATGACAATTTCTGATTATCAATCAACCGCGCAGATTAACATTGCAAGCGATTACACGGGAATTAATTTTGATGAAAATAATTTTTATGTCAATTCGAGTTCAGGAAGTTTGACGATTGAAAATGCTCGCGATAAAGTTATAAGCTACGGTAATGCGAATGGAAATTTGATAGCTTATTCCTACTTGTCAAACAGCGGCGGATTGATTGACGGCAGTGGAATTTCTCAAGCTGAAATTATAATAGGCGGAAATGATTCATCGAATCAAATTTATGCAGGAAGTGGCGGCTCGAGTTTATGGGGCGGTGCAGGCGGAGCTGATACATTAATTGGCGGAGAAGGTTACGATGAATTTTTCTACGCAATTGGTTCAGGCGTTGACGTTATCCAAAATGCCGAATATAACGACTTGATAAATTTGTTGGGTGTGACACTTGAACAGATTAGCGGCGTTGACGTAAAAGAATCAGCTGTAAGTTTGAGTTTTATTGACGGAGGAAATTTGCGCGTCGAAGGTAACAGCGGTGTCGGTTACAAAGTCGGAAATGAAATTTACGCTTGCAATCAATCTACAAAAACTTGGTACGTGAAATAAAAAAAGTGGCCGGAGATTTTTCCAACCACTGAATTTTTTGCAAGTTTACGCAGCCATTTTATTTTCCATATGGTTTATAAGCGAAAGTTTTATAACTGATTGAATAGTTTTGCCGCCGAATCCCGACTTAACGTAGGGGCGTCCGCCGGCGTCTCTGCGGATAATGTCGAAAATTTTTGAAAGCGCATCGACGTGAGCTTTAATTGTGCGCCAATCAATTTCTTCATCGTAATTACTAAGGAGTTCCCTTTGAATTTCTTGATAGGACATTGGGCGGTATTTTTTGAGCAGAATGGTTAAGATAGCGATACTTCTTTCGATCGATCCCATAATTGCACCTCATTTTCTCTTAAGCAATGAATACGCGACCTTTATCATCTTCAGCAATGCCGAGCGAAGTAAGACTAAGTTCATTAACGGCACTTTTAATTGTGTGATAACTTGCTTTGACTTGGTAATTTTGTTTAAGTTCCGTCTGAATATCTTTGTAAGAAAGCGGATGTTTAACGCTAGATTTTTTCATCAAAATGGTTAAAATCAAAAATCCTCTTTCAATGGTACTCATTTTAGTCCTCCCATAAAGCTTTAAGAAACTCCTTAAATAATTTCCTCCTTTATCTCAGTATAAAACATTCAATGTACAAAAACTTGCAATAAAAAAATTTTTTACCGTAATCGAATAAAAATTTATCGAATGATTTTGCAGATAACTTTAAACAAAATTTTTTCAAAGTTGGATATATCAAATATAAAAATCCCGCCGAAAATTTTTACGACGGGATTTTTTTCGCCCAAAAATTTTTTCAAGATTTCTTTTTAAAACGTCTCACAAAAACTTCCTCAGTCTCGGGACGCCCAAAGTAAAAGCCTTGAATTTGATCCGCGTCACACTCATCACGCAGGTAAATATACGCTTCCTCTTCCTCTACGCCTTCTATACATACTTCCATCCCAATCGAGTGGCAGAGCATAATCGTATACTTAACCAAATTGCGATCAAAGGAACTTGTCAACAAATCTTGGACGAACATTCTATCAATTTTTATGATGTTGCAATTAAAATTTTTCAAAAATCCCAGCGATGAATAACCTGTGCCGAAATCGTCCATTGCAATTTTTATGCCGAGTTCGTGAAATTCAGAGAATTGCTTATTAACAAATTCCCAATCATAAACGCTTTGACTTTCAGTCAGCTCAAACGTCAACGTACGCGGATCAATGTCATGACGCTCAATGCAATCTTTTACAAAAGGATAAAACATTCTTTCTTCAAGCTGATAAAGCGAAATGTTTATACTCATCTGAAAATCGGGCATAAATTTTTGCCACTTCTTAGCAGTAATGACAGCATTTTCAATTATCCAGTGTCCGACGGGAATTATCATTCTCGACTTTTCAAGCATAGGGATAAATTGCATTGGCGCAACTACCGATCCGTCTTTGTCATACCAACGAAGTAAAGCTTCCGCACCAAGTAAGCTGCCGTCTTTAGCATTAACTTGCGGCTGATAGCAAAGGAAGAAATCTTCGCAACCACGCGCTATACTGTTCTGCATAAGATTTTGCATTCCAATATCATAACGCCAACGATCGTAAGTTTCTTTTTCAAAGAAAGAAATTTGATCTCTACCTTTTTGACGCGCAATTTCCAATGCAACTTCCGCATACCTAATCAAAGTTACGTAATCGTGAGCGTCATGCGGATAAAACGCCGCACCTGCCGACGCTGTACAGTAAATCGTATCCTCAACGTTGCGAATTTCACGCATACAAAGTTGCACACTGGAAAAAATTATTTCGACTTCTTCAGGCATTGCGTCCGGCATAAACATTCCGAAAAGATGACTTGCAATTTTATAAAGCTTAATATCCGGCGGCAAGACGTTAGTGATATTTTGCGCGATTTGACGTAAAGCCGCGTCGCCGAAATGATGCCCGTAAGTTTCATTAATTACGTTGAAATTATCCAGCCCAATCACGACAACCGCGCCGTGATGCGTTTCGTCGCTAAGTTCCTCTTGAAGTTCAGCATAAAATGAATTGCGGTTTAAAAGCCCCGTCACAAAATCCGCTTTAACTTCTATGTCCATTCGCGAAATTATACCCGACAAAAATTTTTGTTGCCCGTATTCATCCATACAAAGCGAAACTCGCAGATTTACCCAGCCATATTCGCCGTTGATTCGCAAAAGTCTGAAGTCACAACTTATTGACGAAAAATCACTTTCTTCAATCGCCGTACGCATTGCCTCTTCGTAAGTCTCACGATCTTCAGCGTGTACGAAGGGGATCAGCAATTCGCTAATGTCGTCTACAATATTCGACGGAAAATCAAAATCCGTTATGAAGTTATCCGAAATTAAAAATTTGTTCGTCTCAAAATCTACCACGAATAAATAATTCTCTGTCGAATTTTGTAAAGCGTTAAAATAATCTTTTATTTTGTTAAGCGGAGAACTTTCTCCGATTTGTGGAATGTCTTGTACACTCATTCGCCATCGTTCCTTTTTAAAAATTTCCGCGCTGATATACTTATTCTGCTTTTCAATTCGACGTAGCTTTTTAAAGTTCCTGCAAATTTTTTTCAGATTGTTATCATATTTGAAATTTGATATTCTGCGCAAATTTATTCGCTAAAAAATTTAAAACCTTCGCCTTCTAATGCGTTTCTAAGTCCACGCATAAAAATTTTTCCGGGATCAGGTTTAAGGGAATAATACCCCGCAACGTTTTCAATATACAAGCCGCTTTCACGTGCCTCAACTTGCTGATAATGTCCGAATACATATTCAATCGTGGGATATTTTTCACGCAGATAACGAATCAGTTCAATATTTGCTTGCAACTGCGCTTCCGTCAAATCTTCAGCGTTACCCGTGCCGCCGACATTTTCGATACCGATTGTGCACCAGTTATAACCGATTACGTGACGCGCCAATTTATTTTCAGGCATTAATCGGTAAATCGTGCCGTCTCTGTCAACTATGAATTGCGAAGAGACATTAACCGTACCGCTACCGTCGCCGCGTGTTTCGCCGTAAAATGTATAATATGCTGATTCCCAAGTAGGTCCCGCCGTCCAATGTACCACAACTGCCTGGGGTTCAATCGTCGTAATAGATTTTCCGTAATGCAACTCGGCATATTCAAGCGTAAGTTGTTCGCGATAAGCATTCCATAAAACCGGCTTGTCCACGATATTTGGCGCGGCTGCTACATTGGATGCAAAAATTAAAATCTGCGCGAGTATCGTTGCAAATAAAAATTTTACCACCATTTTTAAACACTCCTTAATTTCTCGGAACTAAATCTGAAGGCTTAAGTTTCCCTTCCTTAGCGCGTTCAGCAAGCTCCGCAGTTGCCGTGAAAAGTACGTCGCTTGAAGAATTTAACGCAGTTTCACAAGAGTCTTGAAGTACGCCGATTATAAATCCTACGCCGACGACTTGCATTGAAATATCTGAAGAAATTCCAAAACTTGAACATGCAACCGGTATCAAGAGTAATGAACCGCCTGCAACGCCAGATGCTCCGCAAGCTCCGACCGTAGCAATTATGCAAAGTAATAACGCTGTCGGCATATCGACGTTAATTCCTAATGTGTGTGCAGTTGCCAAACTTAAAACCGCTATAGTTATCGACGCCCCCGCCATATTGATTGTTGCACCAAGCGGGATTGATACCGAATATAAATTTTCATTAAGACCTAATCTTTTGCAAAGCCCCATGTTGACGGGGATATTTGCCGCCGAACTGCGCGTAAAAAATGCGTAAATTCCACTTTCTCTGAGTGTTGCAAGGACAAGCGGATATGGATTCATATGTAATTTGAACCAGACAATTAACGGATTCATTATCAACGCCACGCTGAAGAATGTGCCTAACAATACCGCCAAAAGTTTTGCATATCCTAAAAGTGCTTCAACGCCGCTTGTACCTATTGCGTCGGCGACAAGTCCCATAATGCCGAATGGCGCAAATCTGATAACCCATTGCACGACTTGAGTAACTGCCTTTGCCAAATCTGCAAGTGCCTCGTGAAGAGCGTCGCCGGCAGGTCTCAATGCAATTCCTATGATGACTGCCCAAGCCAAAATTCCTATGTAGTTTGCATTAGTCAGCGCGTTAATGGGATTGTCAACGACTTTCATAATTACGTTTTGCAAAACTTCAACGATTCCTGAAGGCGGCGTAATTGTTGCGTCGGCGACTTGCAGGCTTAAAGTTGTCGGGAATAAAAATGATGCCGTAACCGCAACCAATGACGCGCAGAAAGTTCCCAAGACATAAAGCGTAATGATTGGGCGCATTGTCGAGCTTGATTCTGATTTTTGCGACAGCGCATTCATAACTAATACAAAAACTAAAATTGGCGCGACGGCTTTTAAGGCGTTGACGAATAATTTTCCGAATACCGCAATGACGGGTATCACTGCCGGAACAAATAACGCCAAAATAATTCCTACGACGAGACCTATTGCGATTAATTTTATTAATGCTGTTTCGCCGTAGATTTTTCCAACCTTCGATAACAAATCGAACCCTCCTTAAAAAATTTTCCGCGCAGATTATAGCATATTTAAATTTACAGTGCATAAAATTTTTACAACGAAAAAAGCCCCTGCGACGCAAGGACTTTAAATTTAGCGGAGGGGGTGGGATTCGAACCCACGGTAGCTATTAACTACACTTGATTTCGAGTCAAGCACCTTCAACCGCTCGGACACTCCTCCGAATGTTTAAAAAGTTTATCACATAACCGCCGATATTGCAAGCACTTAACTCAAAAATTTTTTGTACTGGTAACATTATAAGTAGCATTTAGTTGACAATCAATGTTAAAATTCTCTTAAGGAAATTTTTTCTGAGGGAGATTTTTATTTTGAATGTTTGAATTTGAATTTATGCGAAATGCACTCTGCGCAGTCTTATTGGTAACTCCGCTTTTCGGAATACTCTCAACAATGGTTGTATCAAATCGTATGGCATTTTTTTCAGACTCACTCGGACACGGAGCATTTACCGGAATTGCGATAGGCGCGTTAATCGGCGTTGACGAAGAAATTATCGGACTGCTGGCTTTCTCAATAATTTTTGCACTGTTAATCACTTACATAAAAAATAAATCGCACGGCGGAGCGGATACGGTAATCGGCGTATTCAGTTCGACGGCAATAGCATTGGGTTTAATGTTAATGTCAACCGGCGGCAAGTTCAATAAATTTTCGCGATTCTTGATAGGTGACTTGCTAAGCATTTCTCAAGAAGATATAATTCACTTGGCAGTAATATTCGTAGCAGTTTTAATTTTATGGGCGGCAATTTTCAACAGACTTTTAATTTCGTCCGTCAATAAAACTTTAGCAAGAAGTCGCGGAATAAATACTCACGTTGTCGAATCAATTTTCGCGGTAATGTTGGCGGTCGTCGTAGCGTTAAGTATTCAGTGGGTAGGAATTTTAATCATCAACGCGTTATTGGTATTACCGGCGGCGGCGGCAAGGAACGTAACAAATTCCGTGAAGCCGTATCATTTATTAAGCGTGGCTATTGCGTTAAGCTCAGGCGTTGTGGGATTATTTTTAGCTTATGAATTAAATTCTGCGGCAGGTGCAACGATAGTAGTATGTGCGGCGATTGTTTACTTTGTGACATTGATTTTAAAGCCGCGATTCGTTAAATGAGGAGGAAAATTTTATGAATGTTATCGAAACAAATTTGAAGGGCGTATTGATTCTTGAGCCGAAAGTTTTTGGGGATTCGCGCGGTTGGTTTATGGAAACTTGGTCGAATCAGAAATTTCAAGCGGCGGGATTAAATTTTGAATTTGTGCAGGACAATCAATCTTATTCCGCGCAGAAGGGGACTTTTCGCGGCTTGCACTACCAGCTTAACCCTATGGCTCAGGCAAAAGTTGTACGTTGTACTCGCGGTGAACTGCTTGATATTGCGGTTGATATTCGCGAAGGTTCACCGCAATTTGCAAAGTGGACGGCGGTAACTTTAACGGCTGAAAATAAACGCCAACTTTTAATTCCGCGTGGATTTGCTCATGGATTTTTGACTTTGACTGATGACGTTGAAATTCAGTACAAGGCGGACAATTATTACGCGCCGCAATGTGACGGAAATATTAAATGGGACGATCCGCAGATTGGAATTGAATTGCCTTTTGCGCCTACAATTTTGTCTGAAAAAGATGCGAAGGCTCCGTCTCTCAGTGAACGAATTCAGCGCAACGAATTGAATTTTATTTTTGATTGAGGTATGACTATGAAAATTATTGTAACTGGCGGCGCAGGATTTATCGGCGGAAATTTTGTTTACTATCTTCTGAAAAATTCCGACGACAAAGTTATTTGCTACGACAAGCTGACTTATGCGGGCAATCTTGAAACTTTGAAAGACGCGCAGGATAGTCCCAACTTTAAATTTATTCGCGGCGACATTGCCAATCGCGAAGAAGTTTATAAAATGTTTGAAGAAGAAAAGCCCGACTTTGTGGTAAATTTTGCGGCGGAAAGTCACGTTGACCGCTCCATTGAAGACCCTGAACTTTTTTTGCGGACAAATATAATTGGCACAAGTGTTTTGCTTGACGCGTGTAAAAAATTTGGCATTAAACGTTTTCATCAAGTATCAACCGATGAAGTTTACGGAGACTTGCCGCTTGACAGACCGGATTTATTTTTCACTGAACAAACCAATTTGCACACGTCAAGCCCTTATTCTGCGAGTAAAGCTTCGGCTGATTTACTTGTACAGGCTTATCAACGCACTTACAAAATCCCGGCGACAATTTCGCGTTGTTCAAATAATTATGGTCCGTATCACTTCCCAGAAAAATTAATTCCGCTGATGATTATCAATGCGCTTAACAATAAAAAATTGCCGGTTTACGGCGTCGGGGCTAATGTTCGTGATTGGCTTTACGTCGAGGATCACTGCGCGGCGATAGATTTAATTTTGCGCAAAGGTAAAGTCGGCGAAGTTTACAATATCGGCGGGCATAATGAACGCACGAATTTGGAAGTTGTCAAAACGATTTTAAAAATTTTAGGCAAGGGCGAAGATTTAATCGAATTTGTAACTGACAGGAAGGGACACGACCTGCGTTACGCTATCGACCCTACGAAAATTGAAAATGAACTCGGTTGGACGCCGCAGACTAAATTTGATGACGGCATTAAAAAAACTGTTGCTTGGTACTTGGATAATCGCGATTGGTGGGAAAAAATTATCAGCGGCAAATATCAAAATTACTACGCCAAAATGTACGACAACAGGTAAATTTTAGGGCTTAGGGCTAAGGGAGTAGGGATTAGCCAGAGCCGCTAATAATTTTTTATGTAAATTTTCCTGCGCGAAAGACGCCGCCTCAATCAAAGTTAAATCTTTCGTCGACATTCCGGAAGTCTGCATCATTACGGGCATACCGTTTAAGTCGTAAAGAAATTCGTACAACATAACTTGCCGCTCATTATCCCGCGCGTCACGAACTCTGTCGGCGTTGACAAGTTGCACCAAAATGTATTTGCAATTAAAATTTTTAGCCGCGTTAATTATCGGCGTCAATCCCTCAGAAATTTCATCTTCGCTCTTAACTTCAATGTAATGCGTCTCGTCAAAAGTCAACGCACTCAACCGCGCAGTTAATCCCGTCCGCAAAATCCCATAAATATATTTTTCGTCCTTAGCGGCGAAATTTTTTTTCACAAATTTTAACGGCGCAACGTAAACCGGCACATCGATTTTATCTTCTCCAATGCCGTCGTCAAAACTAAATCCCTCCGCGTCAAAATAATTTCTCAACGCGCAATCAAGATACATTGTCATTTTATGTTCGTAATGGTCGGCACTTTTAGCGGGCTTCCAAGTCACAACGTCTCCGAATTGCACATAGCCGAATGGCGCAAAAATTTTCTTTACAACGTCGCCTTTAACTTCCATTCGCGTCAAATTAATTTTATCCGAATAATTATCAGCCAACGCCTTATTGCCAACTGCCAACGCGCCGAAAGTTACAACCTTCATACGATTTTTATCAACGCCCATATCCTGTAGACGAAGGGCCGTAACAATCGCAACAGAGCCGCCTAAACTGTGTCCCGTCAAATAAAGCGTTTCATTGGGATTATTTTTAAGTTCCTCAATCAGATATTCCGCAATGCCGTCAGCAAGCGTGGCATCAGCATAATCACGAAATCCTTTGTGTACAAAAATCCCGTTCGATTTATCCGCGTGAAGATTTACGCCGCCCATTCTAAAATCAATTTCCACGTCGCGTAAATCTTCCGTACCGGCAATGACTAAAATTTTTACAACCCGCCCGTCATGAAAAGTTTTGTCGATTGTGTAAGCCTTTGTCTTGACTCCGTTTTTATCAACATTTAACGCATTAATTTTCCAACCCCGTGAACTCAAATTGCTACGCACTAAAAAACTTTTATCGTCGCTGTATGCGGCAAGTGAACTCAACGCACAAATTAATTGAATTTCCCGCGTTTCAAAATCCGTCTCAATTTCTTTTGCATAAGTAACGGTTGAAAAAATTATCATCAGTATCAAAGTTAAAAAAATTTTTCGCATAAACTTCCCCCAAAAAAAATTTTCTGCAGTTTACCACAAATTTTTATTGAAGAAAACCATTTTATGGAATATTGCTAATTGCAACATTAAATCAGGCAGTGATAGAACTCTTTTCAAAAATTCTTTGCACAGCGATAATTGAAGGTTTTATGCGGAATACTGAATAAAAATTTTATAAAATTTCAGCTTTGCGGAAAAATCTTCGTAAGTTTTTTATGAACATTTTAACCGATAAAAAAATTATTACGATAAACATATAAAATTCAGAAAATAATACTTTCAATTCGCAGAAAGTTATGGTAATATTTAACCAACTCTTAAGCGTGAAGAAAATTTTTTTTGGAAGGAAGTGTTTTGATGACGACACTTTTGGAAAAGACGAGGAAAATTAATAAGCTCTTGCAGCGTTCGGAAAATGTTGAGTACGATAGCATTTCAAAAGTTTTGAGCAATGTACTTGACGCTAACGTTTACATTATGGACAAGACGGGCGAGATTTTTGGCTACGCGTTCACGGACAATTTCGAGTGCGAGCTTATGATTGAAAAGGTTATCAGCAAAAGCCGTTTCCCTAAGCCGTATGTGCGTTTGCTGAATCGGTTGGACGAGACGCAAGCCAATCGCAAGACGAAAACCGGTTATTGTGCCTACGATGAGCGTGTACGTTGTTCATTTGAAAGCAAAAATACAACGATTGTGCCTATTTATGGCGTAGGTCGTCGAATCGGGACGCTGATAATTGCGCGTTATGACGAAGATTTTACGGAAGATGATTTACTTTTGGCGGAATACGGCGCGACTGTCGTAGGAATGGAAATGCTTAGGGATCATACCGAAAAAGTTGAGATTGAGGCGCGTAAAAAGGCGACGGTACAAATTGCGTTGGCGACGTTAAGCTATTCGGAGGCAGAGGCGGCAATAAATATTTTGGGAGAACTTGACGGGCGCGAAGGTTTATTGGTTGCGTCAAAAATTGCTGATCGTGTCGGTATTACTCGGTCGGTTATCGTCAATGCTCTGCGTAAATTTGAATCAGCGGGCGTTATTGAGTCGAAGTCTCTCGGTATGAAAGGCACTTACATTAAAGTTTTGAATGAGTACTTGCTCGACGAAGTTAAAAAGCTTAAGCGTTAAATTTTATCTAAAAAAATTTTTTGGCGACGTGGAAAATTTCTGCGCCGCTTTTTTTACTTCATAAGGTAAACTCAAGTAACTAGAGCGTATTGGTAAACTCTAAGTTGGTAAATTTTTTTTAGGGTTAAATCTACTTTCTTTGGCGCAAAGAAAGTAGCAAAGAAACATAAGCGGCAACAGCGATTTTCGCGAGTGCGTTACAGTAAAAACAGGTTGTAGCGCGTTTGACACGTTGCGGCAGTTTCAACGTTACAGAAAAATCGAGGAGTTGCCGCGACATTACAAAGATTTTTTACTCATTTTACCAACAGTCACTAAAAAATATAGGCAAAAACTTTGATAAGTCATTGATAACTATTCAAAAAATAAAATCTGCGCGAAAAATTTTTGTTATAAAATGAATAAAAATTTATCGTCGACAAATTAAAAGTTGTCGGCGATTTTTTGTCGGATAAAATTTTTCAAAAAATTTTTAATGGTTTACGTACAAAATAATAGCGCATTGTAAATCTTTGTGATAAAATTATTTTAGGAGGTGTCGAAAGTGGATTATTTATTGGTGATATTGGCAACAGTTGCAACAATATTTGGCGGAAAGGCTTTTTGGGATTGGAAAAAAAATCGGACGCCGCGTCTTGACTTAGAGCAACTCGAAGAGGAACGCGCAGAATATCTTCAGGAAAATTTTGAAAAGGCAGTAACGGATTTCAGATACATTGAGGACGCGCGTAAAAAAATTTCGGATAGGGAACTTTCAACGCAAATTGATAAAATGCAACGCGTCGCTAAAAATCTTATTGCGAATCTTGAAAAACATCCCGAGCGAATTTCTTTGGCTTACAAGTTCATTGATTATTATCAAGACCGCGCAGTTAAAATCATTCAGCAATATCAAGAATTGGAAGCGACGGGACTTTCGACGGATCGCGTATTGGATTTGAAAGATAAAATGAAGTTAATGTTATCGTCACTTGATGCGGCTTATGAGGAACAATTTGAACACGTGCTTAACGATCAAATAATTTCTGCCGATGCCGAATTGAAAGTTATGGAACAACAACTTGACGCGGAGGGCATTAAACGTAAACCTTTAGAAATCGGGCAACGTGATGAATATGATAACGTAAGAATTGACACAGACCTTTTAGATAAACCTTTGGGCGGCGTCGACACAAGTAATTTGCGTAATCTTCCGGTATCTGCGACTATGCGGCGCACTGGGCATAATCTCAGCCGCGTTCGTTATACTTCAGATAAAACTAGGGAAATTGTTCCGGGCTTTCCTGAAAATAAACGTCCTGAAATTATTGAACGTAAATTAATTCAATCGGCGTTGGCAATATTTTTGGGAACTGTCGGCGCACACAAATTTTATCAAGGAAAAACTTTTCAAGGTATCTTGTACATTTTATTTTTCTGGACTTCCTTTCCGACGTGGATAAGTTTTATTGAAGGCATACGCTATCTTTTTATGCCGATTGAAGATTTTTATTTTCAGTACATGGACAAAGACAAGGACAGGAGATAATGATATGGAAAAAATTATCGGCAAAGTCAACACGGCAATTTCCTATGCAAAAATTATTGACGACGGAGCTCGCGAACAAATACGGCGAATGTGCGACCATGAATTTACACGCGGCAGTAAAATTCGGATTATGCCCGATGTTCACGCGGGTGCGGGCTGTACAATCGGCACGACTATGACGGTTGACGATAAAGCTGTACCAAATATCGTGGGCGTTGATATTGGTTGCGGAATGTACACCGTACCTTTGGAAGTTGAAAAAATAGATTTTGAAAAGTTTGATGAGGCGGCACATTATATTCCGTCGGGTAAAAATGTTTGGGAAGGGCGAATTGAAAAACTAGACTTGACGGAATTATTTTGTTACAGAAATTTGAAGGAGACGCGCAGGATTCAACGAAGTATCGGTACATTGGGCGGCGGCAATCACTTTATCGAAATTGACAGAGCGTCTGACGGAAAATTTTATTTGGTGATACACTCCGGCAGTCGCAATCTTGGTAAGCAAGTCGCTGAATTTTATCAAGCATTGGCGGTTGACTTGGCGAAGGGTAAAGAGGAACTATTCAAGGAACAGGAAAGGATTATCACTGAATATAAGGTGGCAGGTCGTCGAAAAGAAATTCAAGCTACTTTGATAGCTTTACGTAAAAATTTTGCTGAAAAAAATCCTGAAGTGCCTGCTGATTTATGTCATGTCTACGGAAAATATTTTGAACAGTACATGCACGATTTAGCGTATTGTCAAGCCTTTGCGCGGAAAAATCGTGAGACTATGGCGAAAGTTTTATTGGAGCGGACGGGAATCAGCGGCGGAGAAGGTTTTCATACAACGCATAATTACATTGACGTTGAGGAAAAAATTTTGCGTAAAGGAGCTATTGCCGCGCATAAGGGAGAAAAAGTTTTGATACCGATAAATATGCGAGACGGTTCAGTTTTGGCTGTCGGCAAAGGTAATCCCGATTGGAATTACTCCGCGCCGCATGGTGCAGGACGTTTACTTTCACGCACTCAAGCTAAGGAGCAACTCAACCTTGACGACTTCAAAAAATCTATGGACGGAATTTATACGACTTCGGTTAATGAATTTACGCTTGACGAATCGCCTATGGCTTATAAATCCCTCGATGATATTATTGATGTGATTGATGAGACGGTTGACATTATCGAAGTTATGAAGCCGGTTTACAATTTCAAGGCGGGTTGAAAAATTTTTATGACGGAGATTGTCGAATTTAACGGAAAATTTTTGATTGAGAATTTTTTAAATAAAATAATTCATGGTGATTGCCTTGAAGTTATGCGTATGATGCCTGATAAATGCGTTGACGTGATAATTACTTCGCCGCCTTACAATCTTTTAAATTCTTCCGGCAACGGCTTGAAAAAAAATACCAATGTCGGCAAGTGGAAAAACGCCGCGATTAAAAACGGTTATGAAGAACATGAAGATAATATGCCTTATGACAAATATGTTGCTTGGCAGAGGGAATGCGTTGCCGAAATGTGCAGGATTATCAAAGATGATGGCGCAGTTTTTTACAACAATAAAAATCGTGTTCAAAACGGATTGATTGAGGACAGAGGAGAAATTTTGAAAGGATTTCCACTTCGACAAATTATCACGTGGAAACGTAGCGGCGCGATTAATTTTAACGCAGGATATTTTTTGCCGACCACTGAGCAAATTTATCTTTTGTGCAATAAAGCTTTCAAACTTGCTAAGGGCGCGAATAAAAATACCGATGTTTGGCAAGTCAAACAGGAAATGAAAAATCCTCATCCCGCGCCATTTCCGGAGGAGCTTATAAACATAATCGTTTCCAGTACCACAGGAAAAATTATTCTTGATCCCTTTGCAGGTTCAGGGACAACTGCCGTATCAAGTAAAAATTTTGGCAGAGATTTTATTTTAATTGAAAAATCGATGCGGTATTGTAAAATTGCCCAAGCTAGAATTGACGGGAAGGAAGATTGGCGCAATGGCTGAAACATTTCACGAAAAAATACAGAAAAGCCCTTTCAAAAATATTTATTGGTTTTCTCGCTATCTTTTGAATACCGACCAATACGGCGCAATGGGTAAGATTAAGGAGCAACAATTTTTAAATCTCGTATCAATGTTGGAAGTTTTAACCGCGCAGAAGAATTTTTCCGACGACGAAAAGTTATCCTTGCTAAAAAATACTTTAGCGACTGAAATAAAATCTATGACTAATCCTAAAACAAAATCGTATAGTCTTTCTTTAAATTTGATTGACCAACTTGAACGCGATTTGCAGACGGTTGATGACGTGATAATTTTTTGCATAGCGATGAAATATGTTGTCGCGCCAATTAACCGCGCTATGCAACTTGTACCAACGGACGATAAAACTTTTTGTGAAAAGGCGGCTAAAAATATTCTGGATACTTTTGGCGAAGAAAAAATCGGCAACTTAATTGTGACTTGGGACGAATTAGGCGTTAAAGGTTGTCTGAATACTGAACGCACGCTTGTTGTAGAGGAATTTACAAAATTGCTGGATAATCTTTCCGCGCTGAACATTGAACACAGCAAATTTGACGATAACATTATGGTTACAGCATTTGTTCAGGAATTTGAAAGGAGACTGGGACAAAAAAGAAAATCGCGCGGCGGCACGTCGCTTGAAAGCGTAGCTGATTTTGTTTTTAATTATTACGGTTTTAAATCCACAGATAAACCGAGCCATTTTGACCAAGATATTGAGGTTGATAAATGGTTTAAGTGCAAAGATGGCTGGATTGTCGGAATAAGTTGTAAACGGACACTTAGGGAGCGTTGGAAACAATTAAGTCAAGCTGATAGAGGAACTTTATCACATTTCAAAATACGCGAACTTTGGCATTTAATCACTTATGACAATGATTTATCTGACGACAAAATTGTCAGGCTTGGTGAACAGGGACAAATTTTTTATTTATTAGACTCAAGCGAAAAATATTTAAAATGTTCAGTTCATCCGGGTATGAAAAATTATGTCAGACCTCTTAACAATTTTGTAGCAGATATTAGAAATTTAATTTAAAAATTTATGAAAAATTACAAAAGACTTTTAATGTATATGAAGCCCTACTTGGGACGATTGGGGCTTGCCGTATTCTGCATAATTATGGCGTCCGGCGCGAATTTATATTTGCCTTGGATTATAAAAGATATGATTGACAAAGTGCTTTCAAACGGCAATATGGGGACGCTGAATTTTATCGCGATTAGTATCGTGGTAGTTTTTGCATTTCGCGGCTTTTTCTACTATTGGCAAAGTTATCTTGTCTCTTATATCGGTCAAAGAGTTGTGGCGGATGTTCGCGAAGTTATGTTCAGGAAATTTCAGCGAATGCCTATGGCTTACTTTGATAAACATCAGACGGGCGAAACAATGAGTTACGTAACAAATGACGTTGCCGCCGTCCAATCTGCGCTCGTCGATAATCTGATTGATTTAGTTACCGAATCGGCAATTTTAATCGGTTCAATCTGCCTAATGCTTTATATCAACTGGACTTTGACGCTTTTAACGTTGATAACAATCCCAATGGTCGGCTACGCGATGAAAATTTTGGGACGAAAAATTAAACGCGCAGGTACGATTATTCAAGAAAAAATGGCTGATATAACGTCGCTGTTACAGGAAAGTATTTCGTCAATCAGAATTGTAAAATCTTTTGTTCGTGAAGATTATGAAATACAACGCTTTATCGTCGAAAATGATTTAAATTTTGAAGCGTCAATGCGTAATGCGAAATTGACAAGCAGATTAACGCCGACGGTAGAATTTCTTGCGGCACTCGGAGTAACTTTAATTGTCTGGTATGGCGGTTATGAAGTCGTTCACGGAGTTATGACGGCTGGGGAACTCGTAGCCTTTTTGACTTACGCGGTTAATTTGGCTAATCCCGTTAAAAGATTGTCCAGAATTTACGGCAAAATGCAACAGGCTATGGCGGCGATTGACAGAATTTTTTCAGTATTAGATTTGGAAGAGCCGGTTAATGATAAACCCGACTCAAAAATTTTGCCGAAAGTTCGTGGGCATGTCAGCGTTGAAAATGTTACTTTTTCTTATGACGGACAACATAACGCGCTTGAAAATGTTACTTTCGACGTTAAGCCCGGTCAAATGATTGCTTTTGTCGGACCTTCGGGCGCGGGTAAATCTACCATTGCAAATTTAATTCCAAGATTTTATGACGTAAATGAAGGCGCGATTAAAATTGACGGTCTTGATATTCGCGACGTAACTTTAAAATCTCTTCGCGAACAAATCGGTATCGTCCCTCAAGAAACTTTGCTTTTTTCTACGACCGTTATGGAAAATATCCGTTACGGAAGACTTGACGCTACCGACGATGAAGTTATCGCGGCGGCTAAAGCGGCTAATGCTGATGCTTTTATTAAAAATTTGCCTCAAGGTTATCAAACGCCTATCGGTGAACGCGGTTTGAATTTAAGCGGCGGTCAACGTCAACGTATGGCTATCGCTCGCGCTATGTTGAAAAATCCTCAAATTTTAATTCTCGACGAGGCAACCTCCGCTCTCGATACCGAATCTGAAAAAATTGTTCAATCTGCTCTTGATGAATTAATGATTGGACGTACAAGTTTTGTTATCGCTCACAGACTTTCTACTATTTTTGCCGCTGACCAAATTTTTGTTATCGATAAAGGTAAAATTTGTGAACACGGTACTCATCACGAACTTTTGAAAATTAACGGCGTTTATTCTCATCTCTACAATATCCAATTCAGTAATCTTTAATTTCTGCGTAAATTAAAAAATCCCGCAAGATTTTATCCTGCGGGTCTTTTTTTATTTATTTCAAAATTTATCTAAAACTTTCTGCTAATTCGTGAATAATTTTCATTCTGTATAAAATACCTTGCTTGCTGATTGAAAGTTTTTCCGCAAGCTCTTTCATACTGTCATCCGGATTTTTTAACCGAATTTTCATTGTTTCTTTTAAATATTCTTCAACTTTTATTTTTTTTTCAAGAATAATACGAATATCTTCAATTTGTCTCTGCGCCGCATTTATCGTTTTATTTAAATTCGCCGTCTCACAATTTACCAGTCTATTTACCATCGCTCGAACTTCTTTAACATTCCGCGCAATTTCAAAATGTTCTACTGATTTTTCCGCTCCAATTATCGCTAAAAAATCGCAAATTACATCTCCTTCCTTCAAATATACTACATATAAATTTTTTCGCTTATAAATTCCAGCTTTCATATCAAATATTTTAAAAATTTTTTGTACATATTCCGCTACTTTTTTATCTGCAAAATTAATTTCAAGATGATGCCGCTTTTCCGGTCTATTTACATTCCCATTCGCTAAAAATGCTCCGCGTAAATATGCTACGCCTAAATTCGGATATTCTAAAATTTCTTCAGAACATAATTCTTTGAAAAGATTTTCCGGCTGATCTTTTAATATTATCCTGACTACATATATTATTTTTCTCGGAAATTTCTTTCGTCCGACTATTATTTTTATATCTTTATACGTTTTTTTCATTAATTTAAAAAATTTTCTCGCTACCGCCGCATTTTTATGACAAAAATCTATTCGACTTTCGCCTTTTTCTCCACTACACGCTAACATCGCATTTATTTCTGCTATCATAAGTTCTTTATCTTCTTCAAAAACTCGCGATAATTCGTTTTTTACTTCATTTGTATATGAAAATTTCCCCGACATTTCATCACCTTACAAAATAATTTGTACTAAAAACATATACGTTAATGTTCCGCATGCCATTGATAATAACATATTTCTCTTTATTAAATGTATTAAAATTGTCACCATTATTCCTAAAAATTCAGGTAAACCGTGATTTCCACCAAAAATTTCTACATTTTTTAAACAATATACTATTAATAATGCAAAAATTGCACACGGTAAAACTTTTCCTAAATATTTTATGTATTTTGGTGTTTCGCGATTAGCTCCAATAATCATAAATGGTAAAAATCTTGTCAGCATTGTTGCGATTACTACAGATAAAATTGTTAAAATTTGTTCAGTTACATTCATTCAAGTTTTTTCCTAAAAATCGTCAATAAAATTAAAATTAATGCCATACTCGGCAAAATAAAATTTTCCGCGCCAAAAATCAATAAACAAATTATGCTTGAAAAAAATCCTATACAAGCATTTAAATGATTTTTTTCTTTCATAAATTGTTCCAAAAAAATTACGACAAACATTGATGTTAAAATAAATTCCAGTCCATATGTGTTGAAATTTATCATTGAACCGAAGATTCCGCCTAATGTTGAGCCGCTTACCCAATATAAATAATTTAAAAAAGTTATCCAAAAATAAAATAATCCTCTGTCAATTCCTTCAGGAATTTTCGCTGTATAATTTATTGAAAAACTTTCGTCACATAAGCCGAAAATTAAATAAAATTTTTTAAAACCTAAGCCGCGATATTTATCAATCATAGAAATTCCGTAAAATAAATGTCTGGAATTAACCATAAAAGCTAAAATAAATGCTTGTAAAGGATTAAAACTTCCGAGCAATAAATTTACAACAATAAATTCTACAGAACCTGCAAAAATTGTTAAACTCATCAGAGCGGGATAAATCCAACTAAATCCCATTACATTCATATAAATGCCGTAGCTGATACCTAAAAACCAAAATCCTGCGAAAATCGGCAAAGTAAACGGAAATGCGGCTTTAAATGCTGTATAACTTTTCTGATTTATAATTTTGCATAAAAAATTTTTCATAAAAATTTATTCAATTCCGCGTAAATATTTATTTTCTAATTTTTCTAAAGTTCCGTCATCACGAATTTCAGTCAATACAAAATTTATATAATTTAAAAATTCTTGGTCACCTTTTTGCATTAAAATTCCGCAAGAATGTTTAGTAAAAGGTTTATTAATCAACGGAGCGGCTAAATTTTTATCTTTTTTAATATAATTTAAAGCCTCAACAGTTTCAGTTATCATAATATCAGCATTACCGATTGAAATTTGATGAGGAATTTCAGCATTTTCATTAAAAACAATAATTTTTGCATTATTTAAGTTAGCGTAAGCAAATTTTTCATTAGTACCGCCGGGATTAATCATAACGCGAATATTTTTTTTATTAATATCATCTAAAGATTTAAATTTTTTAGCATCAGATTTTCTGCACAAAATAGTTTTACCGAAAATACCAACACCGTAAGCGTCAGACATTTCCAAAACTTTTTCGCGAGCATAATTTCTAGAAATTCCGCATAAAGCAATATCAAATTTTCCGTCCAAAGTATCTTGAGTTAAAGTTTTCCAAGTAGTAGGAATGTATTCAATTTTCACGCCTAAACTATCAGCGATAATTTTAGAAATTTCGGCGTCAATACCTTCATATTCACCGGTATTTTTATTAAGATAAGACATCGGGATATAATCGCCGGTAGTACCGATTTTAATAGTACCGCGAGCTAAAATTTCCTGAAGATGACCGGCTTCAACATTTTTAGCGGATAAAAAAATAATTACGGTAAAAATCGCCAAACAAAATTTTTTAAACATAAAATACCCTCCAAAATAATTTTTAAACATTATACCAAAAAAATAAAATTTTGCAAAAAAAAATTAAAAAAAATGGGATTATGGAAAAATTCGGCATTTCAAATAAAAAAGGTAAGGTATAATGCGGATTGTGGATTTAAAAACAGATACTTTTTAGGTAGAAAAAAGTCAGCGAAAAATAATTTTCTGGTAGATTAAATTAAAAAGTCGGATATTAATCACACTGAATTTATATCAAAAAAATTTTTTGTCAAACAAAATGATAAAAATTGCCGCCAATGCAAAGTACGGACCATAAGCGAAATAACTTTTTCTATCTTTCAGCTTAAATAGAATCATAATAGCCGCGCATATTCCTCCGCAAATACTCGCGATTAGCACGACATTTAAAAGATTTTCAGTACCGAGCCAAATTCCCAAAACTGCGACAAGTTTTATATCGCCGCCGCCAATTCCGCCGCTTAACATTGCAAGAAATAAAAAAATTCCTCCGCCGATTAATGCCGCTATAAATCTGTCGAAGATTGGCAAATTTAAATGTAAAGCCGCAATGACGCCGATTATTGCAAAAGGTAATAACATTTTGTCGAAGATAACGTATTGTTCAAAGTCAGTGAAAATTATCAGTGATAAAAAGAAAATCTCCGTTGCCATGTAAAATTTTAATGGTGCGGGGATTGAGGATAATTTTATAAAACATATCGATAACAATAAAAATAAACCCGGCTTGCGGAATTTTGCGCGATTTTCAATTTCATGAAGGAAACTTAACGGAGCATTCGGCATTGCGTATAAAAAATTTATCCAACGCGAACCGATAACCGTCAAAACTGCCGCGATTAAAACGTTTAAAATTATTTCAAACAAAATATCACCATCTTAGCTAAAAAAAACGCTCGGATTTATCCAAGCGTCTTAAAGAAAAATTTATATGAAACAGATATTGAATTGCTAGCCCATAATCGAATCGACGAACGCCAGACCGAAATAGACGATACCGCCCATAATAATTATAAACGGCAGGAAAACTTTAATTGCAAACTTCATAAGTTGACTTTCTACGCCGTGAATACCGACAGCCGCCACGCCGATAGCTATTGACTGAGGAGAAATAATTTTACCGACACAAGCTCCCGCCGCATTAGCCGCCGCCATCCAAGCTTGTCCGACTTCATTTGCACCGATAACCGCCGCCGAATCAGCTTGCAATTTGCCGAAAAGTACTCCGCTCGTCGTAGCAGAACCTGTGATAAATGAACCTGCCGCACCAATTAACGGCGCAATCGCGGGGTAAAGTGTTCCCGTTGCCTCAACCGTCGTAGTTGCCATTGCACTTATCATTCCGCTGTAGCCCATGATTCGCGCAGTGGCTATTATCGTTATCATTGTTATAAACGTCGGTACAAGAGTTTTAACCGTCCTGTTCAATACTTCTAACATCTCTTTGACAGATGCGCCTTGTACAAATCCCGAGATTATCGCCGCAGTTAAAATTAATGTGCCCGGCGTAACAATCCACGTGAAAGTATAAAGCCCCGCGCCTTCGCCCGTGTAAATCGGTATCGATGTTTTTATTTGGCTTAAAAGTTCGTGAACCGGCGGAACAAGTTTTGAAGTTAAAATTAAGAAAACAAAAATCAAAATAAATGGCAACCACGCTTTAATTGCCTTTGAAGTGCTTATTTCCGACTGTTCTTCAAGCGTTTCAATTTCGTAATCAGAATTATGGACGGGGAACATTTTTGCGTAGGCGACAATCAAGCCCATTGAAAAAATTGCTCCCGCAACGCCTGAAAGTCCTGCTCCCATAAAATATCCCGCGACAAGTGCCGGTACTAAAAATCCTAAGCCTGCAACCAAACAAATCGGAATCATACCGTTTAAAGCTTTTAAAGATTTTCCGAAAATTACCAGCATTAAAAACGGCATTACAATCATCATAAATGCAAGTTGAATTGTGGTAAACGTGGCAATTTGTGCGCCATCAAAATTCGTCAACTGCGCAAGTGTCGTAAGCGGCAGTCCGATTGAACCGTACGAAGATTGAACCGCATTTGCCAAAAGACAAACTATGATAGCCGGAATTGGATTTATTCCTATACTTGCCAACATTGACGCGCCTATTGCTACTGCCGTACCGAACCCCGACATACATTCCAAAAATCCTCCGAAGCCCCACGCGATTAATAAAACTATTACGCGTTGATCTGTGCTGACGGCGTTTAACATTTCCTTGATTGTTTCAATACCTTTTGTGTATACCGACAAATTGTAAGTGAAAATCGCCGAAATGATAACCCAAATGATTGGCCATATTGCCATTGTGCCGCCTTCCAACGCCGCTGTTACCGTGTCAGTCAACGGCATTTCAAAAATTTTGAAAGCAATTATGAATGAAATTATAAGTGCTACCGTGCATGCCTGATACGCCGGCAATTTCAGGACAATCAGCGCGATTATCAACCAGATTATCGGCGCAAGTGCGGCAAAAAACATCATATCCAAAAATCATCATCCTCCCCAAAAAAATTCTACGTACCAAAATATTTCCCGTTATTTTATAACACTTATGCGAAATAATTTCAAGACTTTAGCTGACCTTAAAAAATTTTTCTAAGACTTGTCGAAAATCCAAATTTGTAAATTTTTTTAGTTTAGCGTGTTATATGGACGCGATTGCAATTTTTATCGATTCGACGCATATAAAGGAAAAAAATTAGGCTCACAAAGCCCATCAAACAATATACTTTTTTTTAAGCCATTGAACGAATTTTTGCCGAGCTAAATGGCGTAACTGCATAAAATTAAAGTCCTTCACAAATTTAATTGAGAAGGACTTTGTATAAAAGCTGACTCCTTTCCAAAATTAGGAAAGAGCTTTTTTGTAAAAATTTAAATCTTACTTTGTGCGCTTAGAATTAGCTGTAACTCGTCTGTTAGTATTTGTATTTTGTGCAGAGTCGTCTTTATCTTTATCTTCGTCAAGTTCTTCTTTCGGCAAATCGCCCGGCAAGGTAATTTTATTTATCGGATAATCTTTCGGATTAAGTTTAGCGTCAGCTTTGCTGAGTTTGCCGCGTGAACGATTAATCAAAGTTTCGTTATTAAATTGTGCCCAAATTAAAATCGTGCGGTAAAAGCGACACATTACACTTGTACGCGGAATGTCCGTCATTTTAATTGGATCGCCGGTAAGATCGCTGTCCAATTCCGTAAAAGTATCGTCAAGGTCAACGCGTTTTGTAACTTGAACGGTGCCGTTTCTGAAATCGAAAGTCAGATAATCTGCGCGTCCCGCCAAAATATTATAACCCGTCAAAGGTAAATTCTTCCAACGCCGTTTCTGAATAACGTCTTGTATCTGAATATCGTCGTAAGTGCAAATCGTCGGCACATTCAGCCTGTAAAGGTTAATCGTGCCGTCATAATTCACATCGTAATTCATCTGCTCCATATTGAAATAATAATTTCCGCGCGAAGTCGACTGCACCCACTGAAAAATATTTTCAGGAACTTTAACTTCCTTAGCAAAAGTTGCAGGCATTGCAAAAATCATTGCCGCCAAAGTCATAATTAGTATTTTTTTCAACAAAATCACTCCTATCCAATAGAATCAATTTCATATGGTGTTTCTTGGTAAACGTAATAATTTAACCAATTTGCAAAAAGTAAATGAGCCACCGACCGCCACTTTACAACGGGTTCACGCGTCGGATTATCATTAGGATAATAATTTTGAGGAATTTTTGGATTAAGTCCGGCTTTAACATCGCGCTCATATTCACTTTTCAAAGTGTAGGGATCATATTCAGCGTGTCCCGTTATGAAAAATTGCCGCTTTTCCAAATTCGCAATCGCATAAATCCCCGCGTCATCCGATTCTGACAAAATCGTAAGCTCAGGAATTTTTTCTAAATCTGCGCGGCGAATTTCAGTATATCGCGAATGCGGCACAAAAAATTCGTCATCAAAACCGCGAAAAAGTTTTTCGTGTTTCACGCACAATTTATGACGATAAACGCCGGAAATTTTTTCGTCCAAATTAAATTTTTTTACGCCGTAATGATAATAAAGACCGGCTTGCGCTCCCCAACAAATATGGAACGTCGACCAAACATTTTTTTTGCTCCATTCCATAATTTTTTTCAATTCTTCCCAATACGCAACGTCTTCAAATTCTAACAACTCAATCGGCGCACCGGTAATTATAAAACCGTCATATTTTTTTTTCTTAACGTCGTTAAAAGTTCCGTAAAATTCCGTGAGATAATTTTTTGAAGTGTGAGTCGGAATATAAGTCGCAGTGTAAATAAAATCTACTTCAACTTGCAAAGGAGTATTTCCCAAAAGTCTCAAAAGTTGCGTTTCGGTTACGGATTTTATCGGCATTAAATTCAAGATTAAAATTTTCAGCGGGCGTATGTCTTGCGCGTAGGCTCGGTCTGCGTCCATTACGAAAATATTTTCGCTCTCCAAAATATTTGTTGCTGGTAAGTTATTCGGAATTTTTATTGGCAAAATTTGTCACCTCATTTAGGATTTTTTGTCCGCCGTCCGCTATAAGTTTTTCAGCAAAATTTTTTCCGAAGTCATTAAGATTTTTTATGTTGTCAACGGCGGTATCCTTCACAAAATTTTTCCCGTCAAGCGACGCGATAACTGCGCGGGCAGAAATTTTTTCCCCGTCAACTTCCGCGAATATGCCGACGGGGATTTGACAGCCGCCCCCTACAATTTGCAAAAAATCCCGTTCAATCTTCACCGCCGCGCAGGTTTCAGCGTCATTCAAAAATTTTACGGCATTAGAAATTTTATCGTCATCAGAGCGAATTTCTATCGCAATCGCACCTTGTCCCGCCGCAGGAATTATCTGCGTTAAAATTTGATTTATCCGCGAATCATAGCCGAGACGTTTAAGACCCGCCGCCGCCAAAATTATTGCGTCAAATTCTCCAGCGTCAAGTTTTTTTAAGCGAGTATCGACATTTCCGCGTAAATTTTTTATTTTCAAGTCAGGACGCAAAATTAAAATCTGCGCGGCACGTCTCAAGCTTGAAGTCCCGACAATCGCACCAATCGGAAGTTCTTCAAAATTTTTAAATTTATTGCTTACAAATGCGTCGAAAGGATTTTCGCGTTTTGTTATCGCGGCAATTTTAAATTTTTCGTCAAGTTCCGTCGGCACATCTTTCAAACTGTGAACGGCAATATCAATTTTTTTTGATAAAAGTTGAAATTCCAATTCTTTTGTAAATAAACCTTTTCCTCCGATTTTCGCAAGCGGCGCGTCCAAAATTTTATCGCCCTGCGTCTGAACTTTTACCAATTCGACTTCAAAAGATTTTTTAGAAATTTCCTCCGCAATAAAATTTGATTGCCATAACGCCAACTTACTGCCGCGCGTTCCAATTTTAATTTTCATTTTTAGCAAAGTCCAAAACTTTTTCTGACATATTTTCTTTTTCGCAAATATCTTTATGCAAAATTTCCGCGCCGTTAAGTTTCGCCAAATTTTTAGGTATGCGCCGCTTGGTTATAATTTCAAGTTTTTCAAGCTGTTTAAGGTCGTCAATGCCTTCAATATTTTCACCCAACGCCCTCAAAACCGAATTTGTAAATTTAAACGCGCTTGCAGTCGACGCAACAATAATCGGTGTCATATCGCGAGTATCACGGCGGTAATTGCTTAAAACTTTCAAAGCAACTGCAGTATGCGGGTCAACAATATATTTAAAATGTCCGAAAACTTCCTTAATCATATTCGCGGTTTCCTCTTCGCTTGCAAAGTCCGCGTAAAAAATTTTATCCAACTTTTTCTTCAACGGCGCATCAATTTTATATTTGCCGGTCGTGTTGAGTTGCGTCATAAATCTTTTAACTTGGTCAATATGCCCCGCCTCGTGGTAAATCAGACGTTCAAGGTTGCTCGAAATTAAAATATCCATCGAAGGGCTGATTGTCTTATGAAATTCTCGATTACGATTATAAACGCCCGTTTTGAAAAATTCCGTCAAAACATTGTTGACGTTGGACGCGCAGATTAAACGCTTGACGGGAAGTCCCATACGTTTTGCGTAATAAGCGGCAAGGATATTTCCAAAATTCCCCGTCGGCACAACGATATTAACAGCGTCGCCAAGTTTAAGCTGTTTAGCCTTGATAAATTCCGCGTAGGACGAAAAATAATATGCAATTTGCGGAACGAGACGCCCCCAGTTAATTGAATTGGCAGAACTCAATTTTATATTTGACTCGGCAAGTTGTTTACAAATTTTTTCATCACCAAAAATTTTCTTAACGCCGTTTTGAGCGTCATCAAAATTTCCATTAACCGCAGTGACATTAACGTTATCGCCAATTTGCGTAACCATTTGCAAGCGTTGAATTTTGCTGACTCCGCCGTTTGGATAAAACACCATAATTTTTGTCTGCGGAACATTTGCAAATCCTGCCAAAGCCGCTTTTCCTGTATCGCCGGACGTTGCAACTAAAATTAAAATTTCATTTTTTTCACCGACTTTTTTTAGCGCGTAAGTCATAAGGCGCGGCAAAATCTGCAACGCCAAATCTTTAAACGCATAAGTCGGACCGTGCCACAATTCAGCAACTCCGATTGGGAATTTGGGATTTTTAGGGTCTTGTACCAAAATTGACAACGGAACTTTCGCGGGATTGTCAAACCAATTATAGGCAAGCTCCGCGCATTCAAAAAGTTCATCTTCGGTGTAGTCCGTCAAAAATTTTTTCAGAATTTCTACGGCGCATTTTGTGTAGGGAACTCCTACAAGTTTACCAATTTCTTCAAGTTTAATTTTGGGAATTGATTCAGGTACGAAAAGCCCGCCGTCGGGTGCTAAACCTTGTAAAATTGCTTCCGCTGAATTTACGGGTTTCATCTTGGAACGTGTACTGATATATTTCAAAAAAATTTTCCCCTTTCGCAAAGTCGATTGAGAATTTTTTATGTTATAATTTGTAAATTATAATCTCAAACAAAGGCTAGGGTCAAGCGTTGAAATTTTATCCGATAAATTTAATTGTAGAAAATAAAAAATGCGTCGTGGTAGGCGGCGGCAAAGTTGCTTACAGAAAAATTTGCGGTTTACTGGACGCGGGCGCAAAAGTTGAAGTTATTGCTCCTAAAGTCTGCGCGGAAATTTCCAATTTGGTTGACGCAGGGAAAGTTACATTGATTCGCGAAAAATATTCTGATGAAAAAATTTCGGACGGGATAATTTTAATTGCGGCGACTGATGACGCTGAAGTTAATCGACTTGCCGCCGAATCTGCGCGGACGAAAAATTTCTTAGTCAACGTCGTGACAGATTTTGAAGGAGATTTTACCGTACCTTCAAAAATTTCACGCGGAGATTTTTTGTTGACGATTTCAACCGGCGGAAATTCTCCCGCATTTTCAAAATTTGTCCGCGAAATGTTAGAGACTGAATTTGATTCAAACTTCGACGAAGGCTTAAAAATAATTTCTGATTTACGTTACAAAGTAAAAAAATTTTTGCCCGACGATAAATCAAGAATAAAATTTTGGCGCGAAATTTTAACGCCGGAAATTTGGCAACTGCTTAAAGTCGGCAACATTGATAAATTGAAAAAAGTTTTGGAGGAAAGATTATGACATATAAACTTTTAGCGTTCGATATGGACGGAACGATTTTAAATTCCGATAAAAAAATTACTCCCGCAACTTTAGCCAAACTTGAGGAACTTTCAAGGCGCGGTGTTTACGTAGTTGTATCGACCGGTCGCGGGCTTGCCGAACTTTCCGCCTACAGAAAAGATTTTCAGAATTTGCATTACGGAATTTTAATCAGCGGCGGAGTCATTTACGATTTTAAATCCGCGCAGGCTTTATCGATTCGCCCTGTCTCCGAAGATTTAATTTTAAAACTGATTGACGCGGGACTTGACGAAGGCGCAATGATTCATTTGTTGACGCTTAATGATTCGATTGCCGCGCAGAAAGATATTTCGCAAATGGAAAAATTTCATATGGGCATTTATCAAAGTATGTTCGACAAAATTTGTATCCGTTGTGACGATTTTAAAAAATTTGTGCTTGATAATCCCGGCAAAGTTTTGAAGGTTAATCTGTATCACTTAACGCCCGAATCACGCGACAGGACGGTTGAGCGTATGAAAAAATTTGATTTAAATTTAGTTTTTGCGGAAGGTACGAGCTTAGAGGCGTCGCCGAAAAATATTTCTAAGGGCTCGGGGCTTATTGAACTTTGCAACATTTTGAAAATCAGCGTTGATGAATGCGTTGCGGTTGGAGACGCCCCCAATGACTTGGAAATTTTGAAAACGGCGGGCGTTGCAGTAGCTATGGGAAATGCAACTGATGAAATAAAAAAAATCGCCGACTTGGTGACTGCTGATAACGATCACGACGGCGTTGTAAAAGTGATTGAAAAATTTTTCTAGACGTAAACTCTCGGCACGCGATTTGAAATTAGGCAAGTGACTTCGTAATTAATCGTGTGAAGATGTTTAGCCGCGTCGTCCCCCGTGATTAACTTTGAACCAAATAAAATGGCTTCGTCGCCAACTTTTACGTTGTCAATGTCGGTCACGTCAACCATAAACTGATCCATACAAACACGCCCCGCAATCGGCACAAGTTGTCCATTAATTTCAACGTGAAAATTTTTGTAAGCGCGTATGTAACCGTCCGCGTAACCAATCGGCAAAGTTGCAATTACCGAATCACGCTCCGCAATAAATTCACGCCCGTAACCAATCGGCGTACCCTTCGGAACTTTTTTCAAATAAACAATTCGCGCAATCAATTTCATTACGGGTTGCAAAATAATATTTTTTTGAACTTCGTCTGAAGGATAAAAGCCGTAAGAAATAATCCCCGCACGTACCATATCAAGATGAGCGGCGGGCAACTCCAAAATCGCGGCAGATTCGGCGGCATGACAAATTTTTATGTCAATCCCGCAAGCACGAATTTTTTCAACGACATTTTTAAAAATTTCCAACTGATTCAGCGTAAAAGTTTTGTCCTTAATATCAGCGTCGGCAAAATGTGTAAAAATCCCTTCCAACTCAACATTGGGCAGGCTGTCAATCTGCGCGGCAACGTCAACGGCATTGTCAGGGAAAATTCCGATTCGCCCCATACCCGTTTCAATCGCCAAATGAACTTTTGCGACCGTACCAATTTTCGCGGCGGCATCAGAAATTTTTTCCGCAAAATCAAAATCTGAAACAGTCATTGTAAGTTTATTTTCGACGGCAATATTTGCAGTATTATTCGGAATCAATCCCAAAATCAAAATCGGTTGATTGAAACCTGCGCGGCGAAGTTCAAGCCCTTCATCAACAGTCGCAACGGCTAAAAAATCTGCGCCACACTCAACTGCAATTTTGGAAACCTCAACCGCGCCGTGACCGTAAGCATTAGCCTTGACGACGGCACAAAGTTTAGCGGTCGGTTGAATATGGCGGCGAATCTCCGTGAAGTTATGACGAATCGCGCCAAGATTAATTTCTGCGCGGACATCTCGATTAATCATAAATATTTCTCCTAAGTTGGTGATAATGTGAATTTTAAAGATTTTATGAATGAACTCGACGGCGGCTTAAAGCACGTCTACCTTTTGAGCGGCAAGGAAACTTTTTACATTGACAAGGCTCGCGAAAAAATTTTATCCAAGCTGAAAATTCCGCGTCAAGATATTTTCACGATTGACTACAAAGATAAAATGCCGATTTCCGACGTGATAAATTTGATTGAGACTTCGCCGCTGTTCACAAGTTTAAACGTTGTGGTTATTCGCAATGCAACATTTTTTTCAGGTGAAGGCAACCTTGAATCTCTTGAAAAATCTTTGAGTGATATTTTGCCGACGACTTACATAATTTTCATTGCAGAATCAGCTGACAAGCGACGCAAACTTTATAGGACTGTTTTAAAAGTCGGCGCGATATTGGAGGCAGAACAGCTCCGCGCATGGGAAGTCGGCGATTGGCTTGATGAAAAATTAAAATCAATCGGCAAAACTATGAACGGTCAAGCGCGTAAATTTTTTTCTGAACGCATTGAAGTCTTGCCGGAAATTTCGCTTTGGTATCTTGAAAATGAACTTGATAAAGTTGCCGCTTATGTCAGCGAAAAAGAAATTACTGTCGCCGACTTGCAAAAAATTTTAACCGAATCGCCCGAACTTTCCAATTTCGCAATTATCGACGCAATCAATGCCAAGCAAACTGAAAAGGCTTTACAAATTCTGCGTAACCAACTGCGCGACGTTTACAAAATTCCGATGATTATCGGCTTGCTTGTGCGTAATATTCGACAACTGATTCTTGCAAAATTTTATCTCAAGCGCGGTATGAAGTCGAAGGAACTTACTAAACCTCTTGAAGTGCCAAGCCCTTACATTGCACAGAAAATCGGCACGGCATCTGCAAGTTATTCCTCAAAATTATTGGAGGAAATTTTTTTGGAATTGGCGGACGTTGACTTTAATTTTAAAGTCGGTCGCGCAGGTGCTGAGTCCCTTGAAAAAATTGTCGTCAAACTTTGTCGACGTTAATCAACCCGTCATTTTTTCTATAACCGGTCGAAAATATTCATAGCCCATTTGCCAAGCGGGAATTAATGACACGCCGAAAAATAACGCCAATTCAAAAATTATCGCGGCGATTGAACGCATAACTATTGCGTAGATTGACAAGGGGACACACAATCCCCAAAGTGCCGCCTGCCAAATTTCGACTTCAAGCCCCGCGTAGATTGACGCGTAAACCAAAACTCCGCACAATATCAAAAGTATTATCGAAATTGCGACAATCCATTTTGTACGCGTCTGTATGCTAAAAAATTTTCCGCCTTCCTCTTTAACTTCATTTATAGGCGGCGTTTCGACATTAGAAGAATTAGTTTTTTCCTCGTCCATAATTATTCCTCGCCCATAATCTTTTTCAACTTTTTCAACGCGCCGTGAAGTACAACACCGACATTGTTAGCTGTAATTCCCAAAACTTCCGCAATTTCCTTGTTGCCAACTCCAGAAAAATATTTCAACTCTACAATGCGCCGCTCGCGTTCATTAAGTTTATCTAGAGCCTTCAAAATTTCCTTTTTACCTTCGTCAGCAAGAGCTTGATTTTCCGGCGTTTGATACTCCGGCGAAGGAGGATCAAAAGTTTCATCCCATTCAACTTCACCGCGACTTTGCGTCCGTCTGAAATAATCCAGCATTGAATTTGACGCAATACGAAACAGCCAAGTCGAAAACGCCGCCTTAGTCGGATTGTAGCGATCTAAATTTTCATAAACTTTCATAAAAGTCGTGCTTACAACGTCATCCGCCGCATCAACATTTTTCATACGTGCATAAATAAAATTGTACACGCGCGGGAAAAAATGCCGATACATTTCTGTAAAAGCCTCTTCATCTCCGCGAGCACGTACAGCCAATTCGTTATAATATTTTATTTCATTTTCCATAAAATTTTCCTAATTATTTCCTTTCAACCTGTTATGAAACTTACAAAGCATTTGACAATTTTTTATATCGGTCTCACCGCCTTTGCTCCACGCCGTAACGTGATCCGCGTCCATTTCGTTATACTTCCAAATTTTTGTTGAATTTTTTCCTGCAGAAATTGCACATAGCGGACAATTTGACTTCTCCAAATTTTTTGCTTCTTCAGTCTGTCTGGCGTAAACAGTTTTTTTCGTCGCCCCTTCAAACAGCCTTATATTCAAAAGTTTTACCAATTCGCCTCCACTCAAAATATATTCAAAAATTCCGCGCTTATTCGTTACAAATTCATCTTTAAAAAGTTTTTTCACTTCGGCGGAAATTTTTTTCACATCAAATTTCTTTTCGTGATATTTTTCAAAAAGCCTGCCCCATTCAAGCCCGCACATTTCAGAATAAGTGTTCGGAAAAATTTTCTCAATCCAAGCAATTACCGCATTAAAATATTTTTTCAACTCATCAATATTTTTATCCTCACGGTGTTTGCTCATATAACGTTCTATTTTTTCGTCGTCGGAACTTTTCACAACCCATTCAAGCGCAACACGCAAAATTTCCTGCCGCAAAACGTCGCCTTTAACATATGAACTCCAAAGTTGCAAATTGGAATTTTGACTGTTGCTGAACTCCGCCTTCGCCAATGTCACAAAACTTCCGCTGTAAACCGAATTTGCTATCTCCTGTTTGTTCAAAGGTATTCCCGCAATATTTATTGTCTTGAACCACGCTTTAATTTCGCTTTCTTCGCCTTCGCAAATGTAAATTGTCAGCGGCGTTTGCAAAATTAATTTTTTCTTTTCCGCAGACAACGCATCATAATAAAAGGGATGTCCGCTTTCGTCATCAACCGAAAATGAACCTGTCAAATATCTGCCCAAACTTGTAATGCGTTGTTGTCCGTCTAAAACTTCAAATTTTTCTTCATGCCCACGCGGCTTGTTGAAATATAAAAGTCCTATCGGGTATCCTTTCAAAACTGATTCGATAACCGCCTGTTCCTTTTTGCCGTTGTCTCTCGCGTACAAATAATTTCTCTGATATTCAGGCTGAATTGTGAGTTTTCCATTCCAACCGTAAAGCCCTTTGCCCTCCAATTCGCTGTATTTAAAGCCTTCGCAAATATCCGCCACAGTTAATTTCGTCAGCAAAGTTGTCTGCATTTATAAATCCTCACTTCGATAAGCAAAATAATTTTCGTAAAAATAGCTTGCGTCGAGCCCTTTCATAAAAATTTCTCTGTCAAAAATCTTATCAGTCAGCGCGTCGAATAAAACTTTTTTAATTTCAGCGTCGTTAATCGGACTGCGTTCCATAGCTTGAAGATAAAGATTTTTATCAACTTTACTCCAATCTATAACTTTCTTCAATTCATTTTTAAAAATATCGTCAAGCCAAATTCGCATACTCCGACCGTTGCCTTCGCGAAAAGGGTGCGCAACATTCATTTCAACATATTTTTCTACAATTTCATCAAAATTTTTCTGCGGCATTTTTTCAATATTTTTAACAGCGTCGTGAAGATAAAGCGCGGACGCAAAACGAAAATTCCCTTTGCTTATGTTCACGTCACGAAGTTTCCCGGCAAAAAAATATATATCTTCAAAAAGTTTTTCGTGAATATATGCCAGCGTTTTGAAACTTCCTGCTTGAAAATTTTTTAATCCGTCGTTCTGCCAAAGTTCAATCGCTTTTTGTTTACTGATTTTTTCTTCGACGCGTGCCAATTCAGCCTGATTTTCTATTCCAAATTTATTTTTCAGCAAAACTTTCACCGCCGCCGAATAAAAATTCTTTTGTAAACTTTCTTTCCTTCAATCGTCGCTTGAGCAACTTGTGAATTTTCGTCCCATAAACCATTTGAAAATCCTTTGCCTTCGCTTTCAGTTGCTCCTAAAATTTCAAATTGTTCAGGACAATATTTATCAAGAAAAGTAATCGGTACTCCCATTACTCCTTCGTAATCATCGGGAATCGCATCGGTAAAAGGAACTTCTATTGCGTCGTAATTATCATATTTTTTGTAGCCAATATCTTTTATTGCTTTATGCTTACTGTAGCGGATATTTCTTGCATAAGTCATCAATCTCAACGACTCATGCCGTCTTCCGTGTTCCAAATTTGTAAACCAGCGAACGCCCTTGATATTTATAAATCTGCGTCCTCTTTCATCAATTCCGCAAGTCGCCGCTTCCAACGGATATTCTTCAGGGACATAAAATTTTCTGTCGCCGCTGTGAATACTAGGTCCAATCCACATTTTATTTTGCATAATCAGCGGAAAAACTTCCTTGTACGTTATGCAGTTAATGTTGCCGATAATCAGAAATTTTTTGTCGAAGTCGATAATTTGTTTCAAAAATTCCCTGAACAAACTAAAAGGCGGATTGGTAATGATAACGTCAGCTTCAGCAAAAAGTTTTTTTACTTCTTCACTGCGAAAATCTCCGTCGCCTTCAAGGTAATTCCAATGCAAATTGTCCAAATAAAATTTTTCGCTGTCATACTCCGTCATGGTAAAAATTTTTCCGCGCGAATCGGTAATAGTCGCGTCGAATTGCGGACTTTCCGTCTCAAATACTGAAAGCACTTGCTGAAAATTTACTTTCTTAGAATTGGTGGCGTAACTTGTCGAAATTAATTTTTTCATCTTGTAACGCTTAAAATTAGCAACAAAAAATCTTGTAAAGTTGCTCCAATCGGGATCGTCGCAGGGCAACAATATAGTTTTATCCTTGAAAACATTTTCGTCGTAATCAAGATAGCAATTCAATTCGCGTTGAATATCGTTGAATTGAGTATAGAACTCGTCATTTTTATTTTTAGCCGCCGAATTTAAAGCACTGTTATCCGCCATAAGTTACCGCCTTTCAATCAATCTGAAAATTTGCGTGACAGTTTGATAAAGATTTAATTTCGCATTTTTAATCGCGTCGTCAAGCCCCGTCGCCATATGCAGAATTGGAAAATAAGCGTCAATGCCGCGCAGATTAACTTCAACCGCTTCAGGAGTAGCACAACCGCAAACCGCTATGACTTTTACAGCGGGATTAATTTTTTTCGCCAACTTCGCTAAGCCAATCGGAGCTTTACCCATAGCAGTTTGAAAATCCAAGCAACCTTCGCCCGTTATGACAAAATCAGCCGTCGACAAAGAATTTTTAATGTTAATCGCGTCCAAAATTAAATCAATGCCGCGTTCCAAAGTTCCGTTTAAAAATGCGTGAAAGGCATAACCTAAACCTCCAGCCGCTCCCGCTCCGGCAATTTCCGCGCCGCTTAAATTAAGTTGACGTTTAATCTTTTCGGAAAAATTTTTTATCCAATTGTCCATATCACGAACAATTTCAGGCGTAGCACCTTTTTGCGGAGCGTAGACATACGAGCAACCGTTTTTGCCGTAAAGCGGATTAGTCACGTCGCAAGCAATTCTAAATTTACACCCGCGCAGATTCGGCGATAAATTTTTTATATCAATTTTTTCAACGTCTTTTAAATCTCTGCCGAAAATTCCTACAGTCGAGCCGTCCCCGCGCAGAAATTTCACGCCCAACGCCGTAAGCATACCAAGCCCGCAGTCATTGGTAGCACTGCCGCCGATACCGATTATAAATTCGCGGCAACCGTTATCAACAGCTTTCAAAATTAATTCGCCCAAGCCGTAAGTCGTCGTGTTCAGCGGGTTACGTTTATCGGCAGGTACAAGCGTAATTCCCGCCGTGTCAGCCATTTCAATTACTGCAATATTTTTGATAATTCCATAGCGACTTTTAATTTTGTTGCCGAGCGGTCCCGTAACTTCCGCGCTGATAACATTTCCATTAGTCAACGCGTCAACCGTACCTTCGCCGCCGTCAGCCAAAGGGAAAATTTCCACGTCAATATTTTTATCAACGTCACGAATTGCCGCCGCCGTAATTTTGCCCGCGTCAATCGAACTCAGACTGCCTTTGAACGAATCAATAGCAATTACAACTTTCATAAAAATTTCCTGTCCTGTAACGAATTAAAGGACGAGCCTGCGCGGTTAAAGTGGTAATTACAAGCTCGTCCTGTTCATTCTCAATCAAAAAATTTTCTTCCTGCACGCGAAAAATATTACCGCATTGAAAAATAATTCCCGCAGTCCCGATTTCCGGCGGCGCAAACAAATTATAAATCGTTGCGCCAGTTTGCTGTTCAATCTGACTTTGCAAGGGATTTTGAAGATTTTTATTCAGGCAAATAATTTTTCTTACGGGATAAAAAATCTGCGCGGCAAATTTAGGAGTGGTTATTACAACGTCCGCAAAAAACTTTTCAAACGTCGAATAATCGCCAATCGGAATGACTGTAGCTCCAATCGATTCAAGCGCGTAAATCACATCAAGAAATTTGCTGTCCGATAAATCGCCCTTCACGCCGACGATTGAACCGCGATAAATTTTAGCCGCCTGCAAACAACGAATCATCATTTCAACATTTTTAACAACGTCGTCCCGCGTATAAAAATTTATAACGTCCGAATCTTCAACATAATTAATTCGCAAAATGCCAGATAAAGGCAACGTCAAAAAATCCGATGAGTTTTTATTAAGTTCCTCGAAAGTCACCAACGGAAATTTTTTTATATCGTCAAGAGTTTGCAAGTCCGAAGGTTTAATTCCTTCCTTGTCAAAAGATTGCTGATAAAATCTGCTTTTCTCATAAGCCCAGCCGACAGTTTTTTTCAACCTTTCAAGTTGCATCAGCTTTCAGGTTTCTGATAGAAAAACGGTTTATAGCTGACGTAACCCAGTTTGCGGTAATTCAAAATAGCTTCCGTCGCGCCGACAAATAAAATTCCGCCCGGTTTAAGCGACTTAAAGAAATTTGCATAAAGTTGATCTTTAGCCTCTTCAGTAAAATAAATTACGACGTTGCGGCAAAGTATCAAGTCAAAACCCGTTTCAAATGGGTCTTTCAAAAGATTATGGCGTTTAAATTCAACGGCAGATTTAATTTCCGGCTTAACGGCGTACATTCCGTCGTTAGTTTTTGTGAAATATTTTGTCTTACGGTCGGGGCGCATAGCCTTAATTTCTGATTCGTTATAAACGCCGCGTCTTGCCTTCGCTAAAATTTCAATATCAAGATCGCTTGCAAGAATACGGTGACGAACATTCGGCGTAAGTTCCTTCATGATAATTGAAAGCGTATACGGCTCTGCACCGATTGAACAGCCCGCACTCCAAATAGCCATCTTAGGCGAACGCTTAAGAAGATACGGGATAACGTCCTTTTCAACAATATCAAACTTGTCAGGGTTGCGGAAAAATTCCGAAACGTTAATCGTCAAGTACTCGATAAATTCTGCGAAAGTTTCTTTGCTCTTGGCAACGTTATCAAAGTATTCAGTGTAAGATTTAAATTCAGCACGAGTAACCAAGTTTCCGATACGACGGCGCATTTGAGCTTCCTTGTAAAGTTGCAAGTCAATACCCGTCTTTGCATTTAACTTCTTTTTAAAAATTTCCCAATCCTTATCATCCATAAAAAATTCCCCCTTACTTAAATTAAATTCGACTGAATTTTAACAGAGAGGGGGAATATTTTCAACAAAATTTTCCGAAAAAGATTTATCTTTGTGCCGCGTTAGCCTGCGCTTCTGCCATTAAATTTTTGACATTCATTCTTAAAGCCTCTTGGAAAATTAAAAATAAATTTTGAGGATAAAGTTTCATCAACATATCCATATAGCCGTTTAAATCTCTATTCTCCGGCAAATATCTCCAACGCATAATCAGCGTTAAAAATACGCTTTCAATATTTTTCATCGTGTCAGCATTAATCTGAAACGCCGCGATATTCGGATAACGCAATCCTGTATATTCGTTGGTAAGCAAATTAACAAAATTTAAAAATTTGTCAGCGGTTACTGCTGAGAAAAGTGCTGTTGTTGCATGCTGTGGAAAGTGTTCAAAATCAGGAACTCTTTGACATTCGGACACGTCATGAAGACACACAACGGCATTTTCCGAAAGATAAGGTAATACAATCAAAAAGTCTAACACTTCTCCCGGCAATACATGCGCAGTATCCAAAATCACGAAATCTATATCTCCGCCAATTTCTTCAATTTTAAAAGGTATGACCGTGTTAAAATAAAAATTATGAGTGCCGAATTTTAAATTTTCCTTCGTAGGTAAAGCAAGAGACCCTGTCTTAAAATTTTTGTCCAAGTGAAAATCTTCGGAAATGTCGATTGAGTTCATAACATAAGGCTGACCAATTTTTTCGAGACAACGCAAAATTATTGCGGTAGTTGCTCCGCCTGCGACACCCAATTCAAGAATTTTTTTGGGACGAAATTTATTGAGAAGTCCGCACAAAAACGCCGATTCAAATTCGTTCATCTCCGGCTCTCTAGCCAGCAAGGGGGGGGGGCGGAGGTAGCATTAAAACTTGCAAAAAATTCTTTTCGCGGCGCGTAGTCCAAAGGTATTTTATTAACGTTAAGCACAAAGATAACTCCCTTCAAAAAATTTTATACAATTAAATTTTATCAGAAAGGAAAAATATTTTCAACGAAAATGTGTTATAATTAGCGACGTAAAAAATTTTAGGAGATTGATTTATGAAAGTCAGAAAAGCAGTAATTCCCGCCGCAGGTTTGGGG
>FLNU01000531.1_pt1 | contig 60407 bp, 43 predicted proteins | sample 1140361 | NCBI WGS metagenome assembly FLNU01 (sample SAMEA3878206, study PRJEB12797) | bioreactor metagenome | biome: Moose rumen | place: Sweden | collected 2011-10 | reverse complement strand
TGGAAATAAGACGGATTGCTGCCCATCACGGCAAGCCACAAGGACTGCGTCACCTCAGTCTCGCCTATCAGGTAGTCACTGAGCGTCACACTGTGGACGGGCTGCTCCCATTCCCATGCTTCCGAGTCGCTGCTGCCCATCGAGAAGGTGCCGCCGGCAACACACACCATCGTGAAGGAAACGCCATTCACGGTGAAGGTCTTGGTCTCGGGCTCAGGGGGCTCAGGGAAAGAAATCTGCTTGACGGCTCCATAGTGGGGCACACCGTCAATCAGTACATAGGCACGGTAATAGACCATGCCCCAAGTACCACTGATTGCCAACCGGTACAGGCCTTCCTCGTCAATTTCATTAGTGGTTGCTTTTCTTGCAGTCTCCACAGTCGGATTGTCCTCATGCCCATAGCAGACACCCAGCACGAGGGTGCTGTAGGCACCTCCGCCCAGGGTGAGGCGCGAAGTCACGATGCGGGTCTCAGGGTCACAGTCACCCGTCTCCACCACATTGTCGGCCAACGTGGTGAACGAACCTACGGCACCATAGTATACAAATCCATCGAGGATGATGTAGGGACGGTAGTAGTAGGTGGTGGAACCGAGCAGGCCACGCAGGGTGACGCTGAAGTTGCCTTGGCCGTCGCGGTTGCTGCCCTCGGCGGTCTTCGACTGGTCGGTAGTGGGTTCACTGTCCGTGCCGTAGCACACACCATAGCGCAGGGAAGAATAGGCGGTGGATGGATTGAGGCGGAAGGAAGCCGAGGCTTGCGCACTGAAGCAGGTGATGCTGGTGGCAGTTCCGGTAGTTACAGATTCCATCGGGCCTAAGGTGGTGAAACTCTTGATGGCTCCATAGCGGTAGATGCCGCTCTGATAGACAAACGAGCGGTAGTAGTAGGTGGTAGAGGGCGAGAGTCCCGTCAGGGTGAGGGTGTACTTCCCGTCCTGGTCTATCTGGCTGGTCGACACCGTCTTCTGCTGGGCATTGCTCTGTGTAGGCGTGGGGTCGGTGGCATAGAGGATGCCCACGCGCAGGTCGGTGGACAGGTTCTGCTGGATGCCGTTGGCCCAGGCGGTGAGGGTGGCACTGTGGTCGGTGATGTCATCGGCATCGCCCGTGACGGTGGGTTCGGTAGGCTGGTTCTCTGTGCCGCCGTCCTGTTCAGCATCTTCAAAGGTGACGCTCTCTATGGCATCGGTGTCGAACTTGGTGACGGTTCCGTCCTTCAGGTTGACGTGCATGTTGATTACTTGTGCCGACAACGGCAGTCCGCTGCTCATCATCAGCAGCAGGCTCAGGAGTGAAATGGAAAATCGCTTCATAAATTAAAAGTGAATAATTAAAAGTGAATGATTAAAAGTGAATGATTAAAAGTGAATGATTAAAAGTGAATGATTAAAAGTGAATGATTAAAAGTGAATGATTAAAAGTGAATAATATAATGTATCACACTTGGGTGTGTCAGAACATCATGCGGAACATGAAGCGGATGCCCTGGGTATTGACATCGGGGGTGTCACGGTAGGTGAGGCGGCGTATGTACTCGATGTGTAGGAGTTTGAAGACGTTGTGGATACCGAGACGAAGTTCGATGTAGGGGGTGTGGGGGTCCATGACGGTGGTGTTGCTGTCGTAGTAGGGTGTTCCGTCGGGAGCGGTGTGGAAATGGCCGGGGAAGAAGAAGAGGCGCGAGTCGGTGTAGTGGGAACTGGCGGGGTTGTTCTTGTCGGTGAGTGTGCCCCAGAGTACGTTGACGCCAATCATCTCGCGCCATTGGAGTTGGCGGAGAAGAGGAATGCGGTTGAAGATTTTTCCGCAGAGGTCCCATTCCATCATGCCTTGCAGGTAACGGTCGTTGAGGAACTCGAGTGAGGAGATGAGGGAAAAGGTGTTGTCCATGAGGATGTAGGACTGGTTGGTGGCGGGGTGGATGAGAAGTGGGAAGGGTACGATGTTCCACTGGATTCCTCCCCTCACGTCGGTACTGATGTATCCCCATCCGCCTGGTACGTAGAGACGTTTGTACAGGCCGACCTCGGTCACGTTGTAGTTGTACTGTCCTCCGAGGAGTCCGTTGATGCCCATGGTGTGGCTGACGGAGATGATGGGGGCATCCTTGTTGATTTTGATGCGTCGCTGCTTGGTGTTGATGTATGTGGCTCCCGGCTCGAATGACATGGCAAGTCGAAACTCGGTGGTACGGATGTCGTGAAGATGACGCGCAGGGTCGTTGCTGAGGGTCTGCAGCCCCTGGGTGACAACGTTCGGGTCTGTACCGAGCGGCTGGTAGAAGAGTTTGTCGACGGGTTGGCCAGTGGCACGGGTGAAGGTGGCGGTGAGTTTGCGTCCGTCGTACCACTCACGGTCATACATGAGACGGAATTCCTTGGTGTGGGTGAACTGGTCGACTTTAGAGGTGCGCAACGAGGTGAACATGTTGTCCTTGTCGGTGGGCATGAACTTGTCGAAGGGCGAGGTGATGTCGTTCCAGTAGGAGACGTGTAGGTTGTTCTTGGGGAACTCTCGGGTGAGGTAGGCCTTGCGGTTGAAGGCATAGGTGAATTCGGTACGGCCATAGAGGTTGTGGGTGTCAGTTCCGTATGCCACATAGCCGTTCCAGAAGATATGGGGATGGAGGTTGGCCGTGGTAAGTCCGGAGATGCGCAGTCGCAACTTGTCGTAGTCGTTGTGGTTGATGATGGTGTTGATGGGTCCAAAGTCAAACATGTTGTTCTGCGTGGAGTCAGAGGTTTCGACAAAGTTCTCGATGAGGGCCTTGAGTCCGAACATGACAAACTTGAAGCCACGAATGTTGGTGATTTTTTCGAGGAAGGAGTTCATCTCGCTCTCGCTGCTGGTGAGTTCGACTTTGCGGTAGTCGTTCCAGTAGGCATTGTCGGTGTGCATGGTGGCATCAGGCTCGGTGTAGACGGTTCCCTTGATGTGTTTGAACACTTGCTTGGGGATGGGTGCAAAGGCATAGTCGAAGTTGCGGATGGTGCGCTGTACCTGCAGTTTACTTAGCCAACTGGTGACCTTGAGTTCGATGAGCATGTCGTTGGTCATGGCCACACGCTGGCCGGTGGGCAGTTCCTCGAAGTCCTGATTGATTGTCATGCTTTCGACAAAGTTGACGTCGCTGCGACGGGGTATCTGCAACTCAACGCGTCGCACCTGGTAGGTACTGTCCTTCATGATGTATAGGTGGCCGGAGAATCCGATGTCCTGCATGTTGTTGGGCACGAATCCGACATCGATGACGGAATCCTGCTCGATGGCCAGCGTGTCCTGTATGTAGTAGCGATAGAAGTTGATGGCTGAGTTGGCGATGGGGCTCTTGAAATGAAACTGCAGCAATCGGCACTCTTCGTCGTAGATGTCTACGTCGGTGAAACAGTCCTTGAGTACAGTGGTGAGGATTTCACCAGTGTTGATGAGTTCGTTGATGCCTCGCGAGTTCTTGGCCTTGATGAGTGTCTTTTCGGTTTGTGGTTCACGACGGTAGAAGATGTTGGAGAGAGTTTCGTCCACAGTGAGTGGCAGGATGAGTTTACCTGTCTGCTGACAGTATTCGACATGATTCTTGAGGAAGGCGAACTTCTTTCCCTCCTCGATTTCAAAGACCTTGTCGGTGAATTCGTTGATGGAGAAGGTCATCTTCTCGTATTTGGTAAAGGAGAAAAAGTCCTGGGAGTGGAGGTCGGTGTATTTTTTATGGTCAATGACCTGCCGCATGAGGTCGACGGCGGGGTTGTTCTTGCGGCTGTAGCGGGTGCGTCGGGCCGTGACGGTGACACCCTGCAACTGGCGTGGCTCGGGCACGAGTTTGATGGTGAGGTTCTTACTCTTGCCCGGTATGAGTTTAATCTTTTGGGTGACATAGCCCATGGTGGAAACAGTCAGTTCATTCCATGTTGAATCTTCGCGCAGGGCGAAGTGGCCGTTTTCGTCGGTCTGGTCGCCCACATTCTTTCCTTCATAGTAGACATTGACATAGTCGAGGGGCTGACGGCTGCGCGAGTCGATGACAATGCCCGTCACCTGAGCATTGGAGTGTGAAACGAAAAGTGTAAAGAGAGTGGTTAGGGTCAAGAGTCGAGAGTCGAGAGTCGAGAGCCTCATTGCACGTAGTTTCTGTCCCCCGATAACGGGGGAACCGAAGGAACAGCGAGAGCAATACCGAACTACGTTTGAGCATTGCCGAGTCGTGACTGAGGAAGACAAAGTCAACCGAGGGGAGGCCAGGGGCGTGCCCCGTCTCAAGGAACCGAATGAAGAGGAGAATATCTGAAGAAGTTTCATGAAAGGAGGGATTGGAGTTGGTCCAGATTATGTATGGTATAGGTGGCTTCGTTCTCTTTGTCGGAGGATGCGGAAACCTTCTCCGTGGGATTCAACCAGGCGGTCAGACATCCAAGGCTGTGAGCAGGCAAGATGTCTTTGGTGTAGGAATCACCCACCACAAGGATTTCGTCGGGTGCTGCATCCTGCAGGTCGATGGCTGCTTGGAAGATGCGTGGGTCGGGCTTGCGATAGCCAACGATGGCCGACTCGACTACATGGGTAAAGTAGGTATCGAGGCTGAAGTCGGAAAGCACAGCCTTGAGGTTACCATAGAAGTTGCTGACAAGCGTGAGGGGATAATGCTCGGAGAGGGCTGCCAAGACAGTCCTCGTCTGGTTCATCTGTCGACATACTTTCTCATAGCAGTAAGTGGCAATCTGTTCTGCCACCTGCTGACGATGAGACTCCTGGACGGTGCCTGTTGGGAACAGTTCGGCCTGAGCCGGTGTGGTCCAGAACTTGGCATCGACCAGGAAGGAAGTCTGTATGTTCAGTTTGATGCGAAGCAAGTCAAGGAAATTGTGTTGTGGCTGGATGAGAGGGAACTTGGCAAGAGTGCGTTCTCCGTGAACATAGGCCAGCCAGTAGTCGTTATAACTGACTGGGATGGCCAGCCGCCGGTAGCCTCGCCAAATCACTTCGGCCCAGTGTTGTCCGCTGGTATCGAGGGTCCCGCCGTAGTCGAAAAAGATGCTTCGTATCATAGAAGTTTGAAAATTGAAAATTGAAAATTTTGATGATGTTTTTAAAATCTGAAGTTTCTTTAACCTCTAACCTTTCTGAGACGGTGCACGCCCCTGGCCTCCTTCGGTTGACTTTTTCTTCCTCAGTCACGACTCGGCAATGCTCAAAAGTGGTTTGGCATTGCTCTCGCTGTTCCTTCGGTTCCCCCGTTATGGGGGGACAGAAACTACGAGCAATGGGACTCTCGACTCTCGACTCTCGACTCTTGACCTTTAACCTAATTGCCGTGGTCGGTCTGGAGTAGTAGACAGAGCCTGTTGCACATGCGTTCGTGTCTGTAGTGCATATAGAGGGAGATGATGGAAAGGACGATGGCCTCGAAACAAAGATAGAGCCAAGGCTGGTCGACGAGGGCAGCCACGTAGAGGGCGATGGCTCGCCAGTTGAAGGTAAGGATGTTGGTGTACTTCATCAGCGGGAGGCTCTCGCTGCGAAACTGGTTGCGGAAATTCTGTGGAATATCCGCACCATAGATGGATTGGAGGCGAGCCCAAAGTGCCTGAAACTGAGGCGTGGCCTTTTCTTGTGCCACGGTGTAGTTCTTGTAGAACCATTGGAAGAGTTTCTGATAGGAGTTAGTGCGCCAGGTCATGGCATTGAATTTCTCAATCTGTGCGGCAGCACGGTCGAACTCACTTCCCGACCGACCATTGACAAAGAAGAGGTGGATGTTGCGGTAGTAGTCAGAAACTCGACACTGGGGTGTGTGGCAGCAGATGCCGCAGAAGATGGCAAACAACCATCCCCAGATGCCCCACTCGATGTCTGTGCCAGGGATGTTGTGCGACTGCAGGCGGAAGGCCAGGCCGGAATAGATGGCGATATACCATACATCGGCCGATACGCCGTCAAGGATGCGACCCAATTGTGTCTTCTTACCAGACATGCGGGCCAGTTGACCGTCGGCACTGTCGTAGAAGTTGGCCCACATGAGCAGCAAGATGGCTATGACATTATATAGCAGTCCTCGAGGTGAGTTGGCATCGAAGTGGAACATGTAGCCGGCTCCGGCTCCGAGTATCATTGAAAAGACTGTCACTGTGTTGGGATGTACACCCAGTTTGTTAAAGAACTTCGCCCACAGAAAGCCAATAGGCCGGGTGAAGATTTTGTCAATCCACTCTTCTGTGTCGGAAGATTTATAAGTGGACTGGATGGCTGAGTTACTCATTTTGCTGTATTGTTTATTGATTCATTACTTATTCTTTGGGCAATGGCTTTGGCGGCTTCGTCCCGACAGGAACCGAAAGAAGGCCAATCATTGAAGTCGATGATGGCGAAAGAACCGTCGGCAGCAACGACTGCATCGCCACCATAGACAGGGATTTGAAGCAAGCGGGCGGCATGTTCGGCGGCTGCTTGCAGTGCCGTGGATGAGAACGGATGTCCGTTTGCAGCACCATTGACCTGTTCCCAGCCAAACTTCGACTGCGCCATGTCGGCATAGTTCCATGTGAAGAAGCCTGTGCCTTCCACTCCATAGAATTTCACGAGGTCGCCCACGAGATGGGCTGATGCCACCACGGACAACGGTTCTTCTTTACTCTGTTCTCGGAATCGAAACACGACCTCCCTGGCTTGGGCAGCGGTACGGACAAAGACCACATCGTCCTTGGTCTCAGACCATCCTCTGCCCTTTTTCAACCAACAGGGGAAAGGGAGCGGCTCGACCTCCGACTCATCATGAAGGACGATAGTCGGTGGTAAAGGCACTTGACCCTGTAACAACAGGAACTGCTGCTGGCGTCCGGCATTTCTCACGCCCTGGGTCGAAGTGACGACGAAGCAGCCCTGGGCCGGTGGCAGGTTCTCCAACATGGCCAGCGTCTGTTCCTCACGGTACATTCCAAAGATGCCGTCAGCATCCAGTGGCATGGTGTCTTTCCAGACAGCCGTTTGAAACTCCTGCTCGGTCAAGGTCAACACGTGATGTCCCTGACACCGGAGTTCACTGGCGACGGCTTCGAGAATAGCATCGTCGGAAGCCGTCTTGTTCGGAGAGAAACGCTGACTCCTCTTGATTCCAATCAGTTTCATAGTGTCATCTGACTACTGGTTAAGAAAGCGTTGGCTTTTTGAATGTCGGCAGCGTGGTCCACATCCAGAATCTTGGTGAAAGGCCATGCACGCAAATGCAGTCCGTCGGCAATCAGTTGCCGCTGGAAGTTCCGCATGCGCGACTGTCCACTCTCCACGCACCAGGAAAGTGTCTTGAAAGCCGTAGACCTTAGGCAATAGATTCCACCGGAGATGTATTTGCACACGGACTGACCATCGGTTCCGGCAGTTGCTGTCTCAAATGCCTGAAGCGAGTCGAAGAAACCTGTAATGTTCAGTTGTGAGTCGGTGGAAATCCACAAAGGTTTCTCATCGTCCACGAAGTCGGTCACGGCCATCATTCCGTCCAGTTGTTCATCAGCCTGCTTAAAAGCCTGTATATAGCGTTTAAATTCTGTTTCAGAAAAAATTGTATCGACGGTCGTCAGGCAGAATTTTCCCTCGCCCAACAGAGGGGCCAGTTCGTAGAAACTGTGCATCGAACTGGGAGTAGTCTTGACGATGTAATGCAATGGCCATCCCTTGTCAACCAATGCCTGCAGATGCTGCTTTGTCTCAGGCATGATGTTGTTGGTGATGATGAAGATGTCGTCTGCACCACAATCGGTAAAGATACGCACCAGCCTGTCTACCATGGCCTCTCCAGCCACCTGTACCAAGGGTTTTGGCAACGACACACCTTCACTGGCCAGCCGCGAGCCCTCACCTGCAGCAAGTATCGCAAACTTCATGTTGTTTTATCCTTTTTTGTTTCTGTTTTTCCCTTTGTTCCTATTTTTATCAGCAAGAGTCCTATCAGTGCCCAGAACAACTCACGCACGCGGCAGATAATGCTGATGGACATGCTGACTTGTCCTGTCATTCCCATACCTGCCACCGACACGGCAAAGCCACCTTCACGTCCGCCCAACTGGAGGGGGAAGAAGAACAGCAGGTTGGCAAACCATGACGTGAAAGCCAGGATGATGAAAGCATGGATGAAAGTCAGTCCTGTGGCCGGTGCATCGGCAAAGAGGAGCAGCATGAAGAAGATTTCAAACGACTGTAGCATCCTGCCGAAGTATTCCAGGAAGAAGGAGCCATAAAAACTGCACTTATTCTGTGCATGCAGAGAGGCAATCTGGCTGTCAATCTTCGCCAGGTCGTCTGCATGGCTTACGGCAAAACGCTGTGCCCAGCCTTTCAGTCCGGGCAACTTGCCAGCGGAGGCAATCAGTTTTACCACCATGCCATTCCGATAGCCCTTCAGGAAGAGATAGATGCCAGCCGCACAGAAGAGCGTGACACACACCAGCAGGATGCTGGCCACACCACCGACAGGCAGGAACAGCAGATAGAGCAGGACGGCAGTCAACCAATACCAGAAATGGGAGAAGATGTGCATCATGGCAAACAGCACCACCGACGAGGAGGCACGCTGCACACCGATGTAAGGCTTCATCTCCATGATTTTATAGGGTTCGCCGCCCAGCAGTCCCACAGGCGTGACGTAGTTGAGGGCAAAGCCAGAGATGGTCACCTTCAGCAGACGCCAGAAGGAAACTTGGCACGGTCCACTGCCCTTGATAATCACTTGCCAAGTCCATGCATTCATCATGTAGAGCAGCAGCCACATGCCGATAATGACTATCAGCCAGGAGCGTGCCCTGCATATCTGATGCCACAGTTCGACGAAACTCACCTTGAAAGTGAGAATCATCACTACCACACAGGCCATGCCTATAAAGAAGAATATATTGCGAACCTTATTGCTCATAGGACTGTTTCATTTTTCAATCTTCCCGGGACTGCTTTCAGCGGAACCGCAGACGTCCTCCCCTGGGAGCGCGGCTGGGACCGCGGTTATCGCGAAGCGCTTTGGCTCGTTCCTTGGGACCGCGGACGTCCCCATCCGCATGGACCGCGGACGTCCTCGTCCGCATTATCGAAGCCTCCCGTCCACATTAGACTCACGTCAGATTATAATTGTTCCGTGTCCTGATCCAGTTTCAACTTGTCGCTGTCATCGCGCTTCTCATAATACTGCTTGCGCAACGGATGGGCATGGGCCGCATCATAATTGCGGCGGTTGCGGAAGATGTCAATGGCGTCATAGATGGCCTGACGGAAAGATGACTCATCGGCCACGCCCTTTCCTGCAATGTCGTATGCCGTACCGTGAGCGGGAGACGTGCGCACTACGGGCAGACCTGCGGTATAGTTGACACCACCCTCCATAGCCAGAGCCTTGAAAGGAGCGAGCCCCTGGTCGTGATACATGGCTAAGACAGCATCGAACTGCTGGTAGTTGCTTGAACCGAAAAAGCCATCAGCCGGATAGGGACCGAAGCAACGGATGCCCTTGGCAAAAGATTCTTCAATGGCCGGGATAATCGACTCTTGCTCTTCCGTACCAATCAGTCCGTGGTCACCGCAATGGGGATTGAGGGCAAGCACTGCAATTCTCGGATTGTCGATGGCAAAGTCGCGCTTCAGGGACTCCTGCAGCAAATCCAGTTTCTCCATCACGGCCTCTTTGGTAATGTTCTTGGCGATGTCGGCCACTGGCACATGGGTCGTGACAAGGGCAACGCGAAAACAGTCCTTCATCAGTATCATCAGGCCTTTGCCACCCTCTCCCACCTTGCAGGCAATATACTCCGTATGGCCAGGGAAGTCAAAGCCTTCGCCCTGGATGGAATGTTTGTCGATAGGAGCCGTCACCAGCACGTCAATCTTGCCAGCCATCAAGTCGGCCAGTGCACGTTCCAACGAGATGAAGGCAGCACGGCCTGCACCCGTGTCGGGCTTTCCGAAATCAATTTTCAACTCTTCATCACCAAAGCAATTGACCATGTTCAATTGTTTTTCCCTTGCCTCGGCACCAGAATTGACAATGAGGAAATTCGTCGAAAGTCCGATGGCATTTCGATGGTAGATGGCTCCTTTGGGCGAACCATAGATTACTGGAGTACAAAGTTCCAGCATTGTTTCGTTCGAAAACGTCTTCAAGATTACTTCATAGCCGACCCCATTGATGTCGCCATGAGTGATTCCAACTTTAATACGTGACATTATAATATTATGAATAAATTAATTTTTTTAATATTTTCACTGGAACCGAGGACTGGGACCGCGGTTATCGCGAAGCACTTTGGCTCGTTCCTTGGGACTGCGGACCTCCTCGTCCGCATTATCAAAGACCTCCCCGTCCGCATTATCAAAGACCTCCCCGTCTGCATCATCTTCTCTCCCTCAAGGGAGTTCCAACGTATAAAGCGCGGCTTCGAGTCGACGCAGCATGGTGCGTTTCATCTTGTCGGGTGCATAGACAAAACCCTCTACCACAATCACACGGTTGTTGACTGTATCGACCTGGGAGTGGGCCACAAACGGGCCGCCCATGGCCTCACCCGTCATTTCCCATAGACCTCGGGCCTCCTGCACGTAGTGACCCTGAATCGACATGTTGCTCACCTTGCAGAACTCGTGATTCGTGGCCATGCGACTGCCCTCGTGTGCTCCTGGGATGTTAGTGCCCATGAGCGAATCGCGCAGGGCCATGTAGACGCCACGGTTGAACACACGTTCGGTAGCATAGGGATAACTGTAGATGCAGATGTTCTGAATCGAACTCAGGCCGTCGTCGCTGGCCCAGATAAAGTTGTCACCCACCTTCATCTTGCGCAAATCGGCAGGGATGAACAGACGGCAGCCAAACATCTCCTCCACTTTCTTCAGGAACTTGATGTTGTGCTCACCTTCCAGGCGGGTGGCCTCACGGTTAATTTCCTCAGCCGAGAAATACTTGATGATGTAGTCCGTCTGTTCTGTGACGAAGGTGGAGATGGAGTTGGCACTGGGACCCTCGATGGTCAAAATCAACTGGGGCGACGAGAACACGTCGCGCTCCAGGTAGATGCGGGGTTGGGAGTAGTGTGGATTGACCTTCAGTTTCACGATGTTGCGAAACAAGTGAGTGATGCGGTCATAGTGACGTTCTGTCACATGGCTCACATGGAACATCGGTTCCACCTGAGGCAGCATGGGCATCGGTTTCTTGAGTACCTCGCGCAGGGCCATACCTGCATAGCCCGACCACACACTGTCCTCGGCCACCACCATCACCTCGTAGGGATTGCCCGACGAAGAGGGGACCAGCAGCGAGCGTTTCCGCTGTCCATACAGTTTCTTGTTGTCTGTCTTTCCGTCGCCACCACTGCATGATGCCATCAGCAGCAAGGCAAAACATATATAAAAGATGTATGATTTCATGAATATATTTTGAAGTTTGAAATTTATTGTCTCACACAGATTACACAGATTTCATGGATTTCACAGATTTTTCAGTTTTTACTTTTCTCTTTTCTTTGACTTGTTATCAGCATGCCGCAGGCAGCCTGAATGTCTTCACCGCGCGAGGCACGGATGGTCGTGAACAGGCCATGCCGGGTCAGGTAGTCACGGAAAGCCAGCACACCAGCCTCGTCTGTACCCTCGAGCGGCACGCCGGGCACGTGGTGCCAGCGAATCAGGTTGACCCTGCACGACATGCCACGCAACAGGCGCAACACAGTCCTGGCATCCTCCATCGAGTCGTTCCGTCCACGCAGCATCAGGTATTCGAACGAAAGACGCCGCTGGTGGGAAAAGTCATAGCGACGCAACAGTGCCACCACCTCCGCAATCGACATCTGACGCTCGGCAGGCATCAGTTCCCGTCGCACTTCCGGCACGCCACTGTGCAGGCTCACTGCCAGGTGGCACTCACTTTCCTCGACGAAGCGCTGCAAGCCCTTGCGAAGGCCTACGGTGCTGACCGTGATGCGCCGCGGGCTCCATCCGTAACCCCAGTCGGCAGTCATCACCTGCAGGGCACGCAGCAGTTCGTCCAAGTTGTCCAACGGCTCGCCCTGCCCCATCACCACTACATTGTCCACTCCACCTTCGAGTACGGCCCATCGCACCTGGCTCAGGATGTCGCCTGCAGTCAGGTTGCCCTGAAAACCCTGCTTGCCCGTTTGACAGAACAGGCAGTTCATGCGGCAACCCACCTGGGTCGACACGCACACCGTGCGCCGCTCCCTTGGGACCGCGGTTATCGCGAAGTGCTTTGGCTCGTCCAAAGACCTCCCCGTCTGCATCATCGGACCTCCCCGTCCGCATTCAGGAATCAACACCGTCTCCACATAGCAGTCGCGACTGGTGGGGAACAGGTATTTCACCGTCCCATCCGTGCTCGTGACACACTTCACGGGTTCCATCCCGCCGACCTCGTAACGCTCTTTCAGCCGTTCACGCCCTGTCTTCGGCAGGTTCGTCATCTCGTCGACACTCGTCACGTGTTTCACATACAGCCAGTGGGCCAATTGACGGGCAGCATAGCGTGGCAGTCCCGCCTCGGCAGCCACCTGCTGCAAGGCCTGCAAATCCATTCCCAACAACGCCTGCCTTACCATGCAAAAATTGGATAGTCCTTCATCGTCTCATTCACCTTCTCGCGCACCCAGGCAATCACGCGCTCGTCGTCCACATGAGCCAGTACGGTGTCAATCAGGTCGGCCACCAGCAGCATCAGGTCTTCCTTTGCGCCGCGCGTGGTCAGGGCAGCCGTGCCCAGCCGTATGCCACTCGTCTGGAATGCCGAACGCGTGTCAAACGGCACCATGTTCTTGTTCACCGTCAGGTCGGCAGCCACCAGCGCACGCTCGGCCACCTTGCCCGTCAGGTCGGGATACTTGGGACGCAGGTCCACCAGCATGCTGTGGTTGTCCGTACCACCCGAGCAGACATAGAAGCCACGCTCCATCAGTGCCTCGGCCAGCACACTCGCATTGCGCTTCACCTGCTGTTGGTATGTCTTGAACTCGGGCTGCATCGCCTCGCCGAAAGCCACGGCCTTGGCCGCAATCACATGTTCCAGCGGTCCGCCCTGCTGACCCGGGAACACAGCCGAGTCCAGCACCGACGACATGCGTCTCACCTCGCCCTTCGTCGTCTTCAGGCCCCACGGGTTGTCGAAGTCGCGACCCAGCAGAATCAGGCCGCCACGCGGACCACGCAAGGTCTTGTGCGTGGTCGAGGTCACGATGTCGGCATACCTGAGCGGGTTGTCCAACAGGCCGGCGGCAATCAGTCCAGCCGGATGCGCCATGTCAATCATCAGCAGCGCACCCACCTCGTCGGCAATCTGTCGCATGCGACGGTAGTCCCACTCGCGGCTGTAGGCAGATCCGCCACCGACGATGAGTTTCGGACGATGCTCCAGTGCAAGGTGCTCCATCTCGTCGTAGTCCACGCGGCACGTCTCGCGGTCCAGGTTGTAGCCCACCGGCTTGTACAGCAGGCCGCTCGTGTTCACACGGCTGCCGTGCGACAAGTGTCCCCCGTGGTCCAGGTTCAGACCCATGAACACGTCGCCAGGCTTCAGCACCGCCAGCAGCACCGCGGCATTGGCCTGCGCACCGCTGTGCGGCTGCACGTTGGCATACTCGGCACCGAACAACTGTTTCACGCGGTCGATGGCCAGGCGTTCCACCTCGTCCACTACCTCGCAACCGCCGTAGTAGCGGTGGCCGGGATAACCCTCTGCATACTTGTTCGTCAGACACGAACCTTGGGCCAGCATCACCTGCTCGCTCACGTAATTCTCACTCGCAATCAACTCCATGCCTCGGCATTGTCGCTCTCGCTCCTGACCTATCAGGGCGAAGACTCTTTCGTCTTTCTTCATCTTTTATATTTGTGTTGTTTTGGCTATAATAACCTGCAAAATTAAGAAAAAAAAAGCAACAGGCCAAATCTACAGCCCCCAAACAGGCTTTCACCCCGAAGGCACACGCCACACGATGTCTACCACGCCCATCAGAAAAACAACCCCACTCAACACGAAAATGCAAGATTCTACACCCGAAAGTTTTTTTCAAGCACTTCGAAAGTATAAATCAAATATATGATTTATATAAATCTAACCCATGATTTATATAAATCTAACCCATGATTTATATAAATCATATATTTGATTTATACTTTCATGTTAAGATGAGTGAACTTTCGAGTGCAGAATCGTGAAGTTTGAAGTTTGAAGTTTTCGGTTAAGAGTCGAGAGTCGAGAGTCGAGAGTCCCTGGGAACGCGGTAATCGCGAAGCACTTTGGCTCGTCCAAAGACCTCCCCGTCCGCACAAACTTCTCTTCTCGTGTTCTTTCCGGTATGTCTTGAAGTTACTGCGGACGGGGACGCCCGCGCTCCCAGTGCTGGCAGTCCCAGGTTGGATATACGGCCAAAAACGACGAAATAATGGGGGTGGATGTATTAAAAAAAGTTATATGCGCGGTTGATTGCCGTTTTTTTTGTACCTTCGCAGAAATTTTTGCGCGATGAACAACGATTTTTTCGAACATATCCTGAATAGTGAGGGCGAAAGCAGTATCTCTGTGATTGCCAATTTCGACGGTACGGAACTGCATGTGGACGAACCCGAGGTGGAAGACAAGGAAATTCCCATCCTGCCACTGCGCAACATGATGTTGTTCCCAGGCACGCTGCTGCCGGTGAACATCAGCCGCGACGCTGCCCAACGGCTGTTGGGCGAGGCGGCTCGACGGGGCAACCCCATCGGTGTGTTCGGGCAACTGCACGAGGACGTGGAGATGCCCGACGAGGGCGACTTGTACCGCACCGGCGTGGCTGCCCGCGTGGTGAAGGTGCTGAGCCTGCCCGACGGGTCGAAGACGGCTTTCCTGCAAGGGTTCGGACGGGTACACCTGCTGGAGGCCCACATGGGTGACCACTACCTGATGGGGCACGTCGTACGGAAGCCTGAGACGATGCCGTCGGAGGACGACCGCGAATTCCGTGCCACCATCGAGGCTTGCAAGGAAGTGGCCGACAAGTTCGTGGGCCGCGGCGACGGTGTACGGCTGGAAGGTTCGTTCCGCCTGCGCGACTTGCAGAGCCGCGTCTTCTTCGTCAACTTCATGTGCGGGAGTGTGCCTGTCTCGAACGCCGAGCACATGACGCTGCTCGAGACTGACGACCTGGCAGAACGGGCCTTGCTTCTGCTCACCATCCTGAACCGCGAGGTGCAGTTTGCCCAACTGAAGCACAGCATTCAGTCGCAGACCCATGCCGACCTGAGCCGCCAGCAGCGAGAGTACTTCCTGCGCCGCGAACTTGAGAACATCAAGGACGAACTGGGCGAGGGCGATGGCAACGACATCGAGCGGCTGCGGGCACGTGCCAGGAAAAAGAAATGGGCCGAGGAGGTGGGAAAACGCTTCGAAGAGGAACTGACCAAACTGGAACGCATGTCGCAGCAGCATCCCGAATACGGTACGCAATACGACTATCTGAACACGCTGCTGACACTGCCCTGGGACGAGGGCTCGAGGGACGACGTCGACGTCAGACGGGCACGACGGGTGCTGGACCACGACCACTACGGCATGGAAAAGGTGAAGGAGCGCATCCTGGAACACTTGGCCGTGCTGCAACTGCGTGGCGACATGAAGAGCCCCATCATCTGTCTGTACGGCCCCCCCGGTGTGGGCAAGACGTCGCTGGGCAAGAGCATCGCCCGGGCCATGAAGCGAAAGTACGTGAGAGTGAGCCTTGGAGGTGTGCACGACGAGGCTGAGATACGCGGACACAGGCGCACCTACATCGGTGCCCTGCCAGGACGCATCATGAAGGGCATGAAGGAGGCAGGGGTGAAGAACCCCGTGTTCGTCCTCGACGAAATCGACAAGGTGGGCATGGATGCCGTGCACGGCGACCCGGCATCGGCCCTGCTCGAGGTGCTCGACCCCGAACAGAATTCATGCTTCCACGACAACTATATCGACATGGACTACGACGTGTCGAACGTCATGTTCATCGCCACGGCCAACAACATAGGCACGATACCCCCTGCCCTGCTCGACCGCATGGAACTGATTGAGGTGAGCGGCTACCTGACTGAGGAAAAACTGGAGATTGCCCGTCGCCACCTCGTGGGACGACAGATGGAGCGGCTGGGACTGAAGCGCGGCGACGTGTCGCTGCCCAAGGCCACGCTGGAACGAATCATCGAAGACTACACGAGGGAGTCGGGCGTCCGCGAACTGGAAAAGGTCATCGGCAAGGTGCTGCGCAAGTGTGTGCTCAAGGTGGTGGACGGGACAATGCTGACGAGGACGTCTGATGATGCGGACGAGGACATCCGCGGTCCCAAGGGACAATCCAAAGCGCTTCGCGATAACCTCGGTCCAAAAAGTGAGGTCCCGGTGAAGAAACCAGCCATCAAGGTACTGCCCTCCATGCTGGAACAACTGCTGGGCGTGGCTCCGTTCCACCGCGACAAGGCACAGAAACGGGCCAGCATCGGTGTGGTGACTGGATTGGCATGGACTGCCGTGGGCGGTGAAATCCTCTTCATCGAATCGTCACTGAGCAGAGGCAAGGAACTGAAACTCACACTGACGGGCAACCTGGGCGACGTGATGAAGGAAAGTGCTGTCATTGCCCTGGAATATGTCAAGGCACACGCCGACGAGTTGGGCATCAGCAAGGAACTGCTGGAGGAGCGCAACCTGCACATCCACGTGCCGGAAGGGGCCGTGCCCAAGGACGGACCCTCGGCAGGCATCACCATGGCCACGTCGATAGCCTCGACACTGACCCAACGCCCCGTGCGCAGCGATGTGGCCATGACTGGCGAAATCACGCTGCGCGGCAAGGTACTGCCCGTGGGAGGCATCAAGGAGAAAATCCTGGCTGCCAAGCGTGCCGGCATCAAGGAACTGGTCTTGAGCCGTGAAAACGAGAGGAATGTGCGCGAAATTCCGCAGATGTATGTCGAAGGACTTACTTTCCACTACGTCGAACGGGTGGAAGAGGTATTTGAAATAGCATGGAGTTCAAACTGATAGGAACAGACCCCAAATCGAACGCCCGGGCAGGAAGGATGACGACGGGACACGGCGTGATTGAGACCCCCATCTTCATGCCCGTCGGAACACTGGGATCGGTGAAGGGGGTTCACCTGTGGGAACTGAAGGAAGACATCAAGGCCCAAATCATCCTGGGCAACACCTACCACCTGTACCTCAGGCCGGGGACGGACGTGATTGAGGCTGCCGGCGGACTGCACCGCTTCAACGGCTTCGACCGCCCCATGCTGACCGACAGCGGCGGCTTCCAAGTCTTCTCGCTGGCAGGCATCAGGAAACTGACACCCGAAGGTGCCGAATTCCGCTCACACATCGACGGCTCGCGCCATTTCTTCTCACCCGAACGCGTGATGGACATTGAGCGCAGCATCGGTGCCGACATCATGATGGCCTTCGACGAGTGTCCGCCCGGTACATCGGACTACGACTATGCACGCTGCTCACTCGAACTGACGGAGAGTTGGCTGGACCGTTGTGTGGCACGCTACAAAGAGACTGAACCGAAATACGGCTACCACCAGAGCCTCTTCCCCATCGTGCAGGGCTGCACCTATCGCGACCTGCGCACACGGGCGGCTGAGAAGGTGGCACGGACAGAGATGGACGGCTATGCCATTGGCGGACTGGCCGTGGGCGAGCCGACAGAGGTGATGTACGAAATGATTGAGGTGGTGAACGCCATCCTGCCCACCGACCGGCCACGCTACCTGATGGGGGTGGGAACACCGCAGAACCTGCTGGAGGGCATTGAGCGAGGTGTCGACATGTTCGACTGTGTGATGCCCACCCGCAACGGACGCAATGCTCAAATCTTCACCTGGCACGGTACCATCAACCTGCGCAACAAGAAGTGGGAGGATGATTTCTCGCCACTGGATTCCGAAGGCACGTCGTATGTCGACACAACCTACTCGCGCGCGTACGTACATCATTTATTTAAGGCACAGGAACTGCTGGCCCTGCAAATCGCCAGCGTCCACAACCTGGCTTTCTACCTCGAACTGGTAGGCCAGGCACGGCGTCACATCCTGGACGGCGACTTTACGACGTGGAAAGCATCCGTGATTGAAGAACTGGGAAGAAGAATATGATTGTCTACCAAGAAATAGACGGCAAACTGGTTGCCTTCGTCAAAGGCAACGACCAACCGCTCGACCCCAAGGCTCAGAAGGAGATGGAGCGCAAATGGAGAATCGCCCTGGCCGAAAGCCACAGACGGCAGAGGAGCGGCCCGTTCTGGAAACAACTACGCCACTGGTGGACCGAAAGCAATCCGCTGTCGAGGCTCGACCGCTACATCATCGGAAAGTTCCTGGGCACCTACATCTTCTCCATCATCCTCATCATGGCCATCGCCATCGTCTTCGACATCCAGGAGAACATCGACAAGTTCCTCACCCGCAATGCTCCGGTGAAGGAGATTGCCATCTACTACCTGAACTTCCTTCCCTATTACGCCAATTTGTTCAGCCAGTTGTTCGTCTTCATCGCCGTCATTTTCTTCACCACCAAACTGGCGGAGAATTCTGAAATCATCGCCATGATGTCGACGGGCGTCACCTTCCGCCGGCTGGTACGTCCCTACCTCGTCGCAGCCGCGGCATTGGCCCTGTTCTCCTACCTCCTGAGTGCCCACGTCATTCCCCGAGGCAACATCAAGCGTGTGCAGTTTGAGAACACTTACAAGAAGAAAAACATTCCCGACTACACTACCAACGTGCAACTGGAAGTGGACTCTGGCGTGATTGCCTACCTGGGGCGCTACGAAGACAGGACGAAAACCGGCATCGACTTCACGCTCGACAAGTTCGAGAACAAGAAACTCGTCAGTCACCTGCAAGCCTCGACCATCCAGTACGACTCCCTGTCGGAGGAACCCTACCACTGGGTGATGAGCAGTTACCAAATCAGACAATTACAGGGCATGAGGGAAGTCATCACCACGGGCTACCGCATGGACACCATCGTCAGGATGGAACCACAGGACTTCCTCATCACCCGAGGTCAGCAGGAGACACTCACAACGCCAGAACTGTCAGCCTACATCGACCGGCAAAAACAACGCGGCTTTGCCAACATCAAGGAGTTTGAGGTGGAATATTGGAAACGGGGAGCCTCGGCCTGTGCCACCTTTATCCTCACCATCATCGGTGTCTCCATCTCGGCCCGAAAACGCAAGAACGGCATGGGCATTGCCCTGGGAACCGGACTGGTGCTCGTGCTGGCCTACATCATGTTCCAAACCGTGTCAAGCACATTCGCCATCAATGCCAACATGCATCCCGCCCTGGCATCGTGGCTGCCCAATATTGTCTACAGCCTCATTGCCTATTACTTCTACAAAAAGGCACCGAGATAATTCGCACCTGAGACGGGGCACGCCCCTGCCCCCCCCCTCGGTTGACTTTGTCTTCCTCAGTCACGACTCGGCAATGCTCAAACGTAGTTCGGCATTGCTCTCGCTGTTCCTTCGGTTCCCCCGTTATCGGGGGAGAGAAACTACGAGCAATGGGACTCTTGACTCTTGACCGAAAACTTCAAACTTCAAACTTCAAACTTTAAACTTCAAACTATTGTGTATTTTGACGAACTACCACTCAACGACAACATCCTCGATGCACTCGAGGCCATGAACTTCGTAGAGTGTACACCCATCCAAGAAAAAACCATTCCACCCCTGCTGCAAGGCAGAGACCTCATCGGTGTGGCACAGACAGGTACAGGAAAGACAGCCGCCTACCTGCTGCCCGTGTTACAACAACTCAACAGCGGCAACTACCCACAGGATGCCATCAACTGCATCATCATGTCGCCCACCCGAGAACTGGCCCAGCAAATCGACCAGCAGGTAGAGGGATTTTCCTACTACATGCCCGTATCGAGTGTGGCCGTCTATGGTGGCAACGACGGAATACGCTTCGAGCAGGAGCGGCGCAGCCTGACACTCGGGGCTGACATCATCATCGCCACCCCGGGACGCCTCATCAGCCACCTGGCATCAGGCCACACCGACCTGTCGCACGTCTCCTTCTTCATCCTGGACGAGGCCGATCGCATGCTGGACATGGGCTTCTACGACGACATCATTAAAATCGCCAGTTATCTGCCTGCACAAAGGCAGACCATCATGTTCTCGGCCACCATGCCAGAAAACATACAGCACCTGGCACAGACCATCCTCGACCATCCCGTAGAGGTAAAGATAGCCGTCTCGAAACCCGCCGAGAAAATCAGACAGTCGGCCTACATCTGCTACGACGGCATGAAGGACAACATTGTCAGGAAAATCCTGCAGGAACAGGAACTGGACCGCGTCATCATCTTCGCCGCCAAGAAGACGAAGGTGAGGGAACTGGCACGGACACTGAGCCTGAAGGGACTGAACGTGGGAGCCATGCACAGCGACCTGGAACAGAAGGAGCGCGACCACATCATGTATGAATTCCGCAACCGCCGCATCAACGTCCTCATCGCCACAGACATCGTGAGCCGAGGCATCGACATCGACGACATCCAAATGGTCATCAACTACGACACGCCACACGAACCAGAGGACTATGTGCACCGAATCGGCAGGACGGCACGGGCAAACCGCGACGGTCAAGCCGTCACGCTGGTGACACCTCGCGACTACGACCGACTGCTCAAAATCGAAAAACTGATTGAACGGGAAATCGACAAGCCCGAACTGCCCGAAGGATGTGGCGAGAAACCAGTCATCAACTCATCAGGAAAGGACAAAAGTAAACGTAACCGACAGCATCATGCATCTGACCATAGACATCGGCAACACAGCCACCAAACTGGCCCTGTTCCCAGCAAAGACAAGCAAAACAGACAAAGGAGAAAGAGACCCCATCGCAAGCCGACGAATGGCAGGGCATGACTTTTCAGCCATCAGCCAGGAAATTGACACAAGCCGTCTGAAGGCCTGCATCGTCTCCTCAACCGTACGACTGGACGAAATGCAGCAAGCGCAACTGCGGCAATTCTGTCCGCAAAAGACACTTTTCCTGAATGCCACCACCCCCATTCCGCTTCGCAACCTGTACCTCTCTCCCGACACGCTCGGCCCCGACCGGCTGGCTGCCGCTATCGGTGCCTATGACGAAAGTTACTACCGTAGGGGTAGACACACCCCCGTCCTCATCATCGATGCCGGTACTGCCATCACCTTCGATTTCGTCAGTGAGGAGGGCGACTACCTCGGCGGAAATATCTCGCCCGGCACAGACATGCGGCTGAAAGCACTGCACGAGTTCACCAGCCAACTACCAGCCGTCTACACCCAACCCAACATCGATGTCTCACGCTTCCATAATCCACTACAGGCAGAAGCAGCAGCACAGTTGGCACTGGGCACCGACACGCGCACAGCCATCTGGCAGGGAGTCCACAACGGAGTGAAGAAGGAAATTGAGGGATACATACAACAGTGGACTGTTAAATTTCCTTATCTTTCTGTTTTTTTAACGGGAGGAGATGAATTTGATTTTGACGAAACAGTAAAAAAACGTATTTTTGCAGATAAATTCCTCGTGGCAAAAGGACTGAACCACATTCTGAAAGGGATATACAATGAAGAAACGGCATAAAATCATCCTCTGTGCAATCCTGTGCACATGGAGCCTTGCAGCCATGGCTCAGGTCAATTCTCCCTACTCACGCTATGGACTTGGCAACATGGCCGACCGTTCCATGGGCTTCAACAAGGGCATGGCAGCCGTGGCACAAGGTATGCGCAACGGCCAGCAAATCAACACGGCCAATCCTGCCTCCTATGCTGCCGTCGACAGCCTCACTGCCCTCTTCGACCTGGGATTCACGACATTTAACGGGAACTACAAAATGGGGCAGCAACAGAAGAATGTGCGCAACACCAGTTTCGACTATTTCGCATTCCAGTTCAGAGCCAGGAAAAGGCTTGGAGTAACGATTGGAATACAGCCATTTACAAATATTCATTACAGTTTTAGTTCACAAAGTCAACAGTTGACCAATACCGAGAGCACCACCTCGGCTTACACCTTTACCGGCAGCGGCGGAACCCACAAAGTATTCCTCGGAGCAGGCTGGCAACCTCTCAAACCCCTCTCCATCGGAGCCAACGTGTCCTACCTCTACGGCGACTACAGCCACATATCCACCATGTCGCTCAGCCAGTCTACGGCCTACAACATGGTGCGATCCTACACAGCAGACATCTCTACCTACACGGTTGATGCCGGCCTGCAATATACTGTCGAGATAGGCAAAAAAGACAAAATCATCCTTGGAGCCACCTACGGACTGGGACATGACATCAACAACAAGGCCTACCGTACTACCTCGACGCAGACAGTCACCACGAGCAGCATAAGCACAAGCGGCACCACTACCGACACATTATATCAGGCCTTCCAACTGCCTGCTTCCATCAGTGCCGGAATCACCTACCAGCATGGCACGAAATGGCGTGTGGGAGCCGATTTCCTGCTCGAAAAATGGAGCCAAAGCCGTTTCCCCTCACAAATCACCGACGGCACAGGCATCTACCAATCGGTCAAAGGACAGTTGAACGACTACCAACGACTGAGCCTCGGAGCCGAATACACGCCTGAGAGTCAGAGCCGACACCTGCTGTCGCGTTGTTCCTACCGCTTCGGAGGCTATTACGCCAACACCTACGCCAAGACCGACCTCACAGGCGTCATCAGTGACAAACCCTATGAATACGGCCTGACAGCCGGCATCTCCATCCCCATCCATAATCGGCATATCTGGTACAACAGTCCACAGTTGAACATCAGCGCAGCCTGGTCGCATGCCAACATCCCCTACCTCAGTGCTCTGGGGAAGAACCAGCAGAATTTGACCGAGAACTACCTGAGACTCAGCATCGGACTCACCTTCAGCGAACGTTGGTTCTTCAAGTGGAAAGTGCAATAAGAAATGCTGTCAAATAGGGAAATCTACCGAAAAATAGGAAAACAACTATGCAAGTTAGGGAAAAACAACCTAACTTTGCACCATCAAAACAATCAAACAGGTACAGAGAAAAAGAAATCATCAGGTGTTTAATCTTTAAATCACAAGGTAAAAATGAAAGGAAAATTCTTTGCAACACTTATCCTTGCAACAGGAGCACTGACTGCCAATGCGCAGGGATATGCCGGAACGACCATTAACGACCGCATTGGCCATGGCCAGGACAGTATCAACGTCCTCAACAACCTCAGCCTCTATCGCGAAGCCTATAAAAGCCAGGACTATGAGGAAGCACTCGAACCGTGGAAATACGTCTTCGAGCATGCACCGCTCGCCCAAGTGCGCGTATACCAGGACGGTGCCTGGATGCTGGCACAACTGACCCAGAAAGAGACCGACGTGGCCAAGAAACAGGAGTACTTCGACCTGCTTATGAAGGTGTACGACCAACGTGAAAAGAACCTCAATGACTTGAACACCATCGCCACGCCAAAGACCGTCTCCACCCGTGGCAACGTGCTCTGTCGCAAGGCTTACGACTATTATTACTATTGCCCGAAGATGGACAATAACACAGCCTACAAGATGTTCCGCGAAGGCATAGAAGATATGGGTCCAAACACAGAGGCCTTCGTGCTCTTCGGATTCATCGAGTGCTCGTATAACCGCTTCATGATGAACAAAGACAATACCGATGTGCGCGAGGACTTCATCCGCGACTACATGGAGACCAATGACATCTGCGACCGGCTGCTCGAGCAGGCCAAGGAATTCGTGGCCGACACCCTCAATCCCGACACAGTTTCAGCCCAGAAAATCGTGGCCAACTACCAGCCAACGCAAGACAAGTGCAACCAACTGTTTGTACAGTCCGGAGCAGCAGACTGCGACGCCCTTGAGAAAATCTACAGCGAGAAGGTCGAGGCCAACAAGCACGACTTGGCATACCTGAACGGTGTGCTCAGCGTCCTGACCAACTTCGAGTGCGACAAAAGCAACATCTACTATGTGGCCAGCGACTACGCCTACCAACTCAACAAGACACCGAACGCAGCCATTGGTAAAGCCCAGAAACTCCTGAAAGAAGGACGTAGCGACGAGGCCATGCGCTACCTGAACGAGGCCATCGAACTTGAGAAGGACCAGACGAAGAAGGCCAAGATTGCCCTCAGCATTGCAGCCATCCTCTTCCGAAAAGGAAACATCAGCGGCTGCCGCCAGTACTGCAACCGAACCCTACAGTACCAACCCAGCAATGGAAACGCCTACCTGCTCATCGCCAACTGCATCGTACGCGCAGCCAGCGGCGACCATCTGCAACGCAGTTACTACTACTGCCTGGCCACTGACAAGTGCCTCAAGGCCAAGGCTGTCGATCCAGCCTGCGCAGCCCGTGCCAACCGCCAGATAGCCTCCTACACAGCCGGCTACTACCCCAAGAGCGAGGCCTTCTTCGCCGGACTCAAGGCAGGACAGACCGTCAGCGTCATGGGTGAAACAACTACACTCCGACTCAGGTAAAAATCCTCAGACACCAGTAGCACCATGTTGGAGAAGATAACGAAAATAGCAACCATCGCAGCCGTCCTCCTGTGGACGGCTGCCTTGTTCGTACCCCTCCACTCTTGCACCCAAGAGGACGAACACCTCGCACCCGCCATCACCAACCGCGACTCGCTGCCCGTCCTCAAGACCATTGGTGTCTCCACACTTATCAGCGACTCAGGCATCATCCGCTACAAACTCATTAGCGAAGACTGGTATATCTACGACAAGAAGGAACCTACCTACTGGGCATTCCTGAAAGGACTCTTCCTCGAGAAGTTTGACCAGAACTTCCACGTTGACGCATACATCACAGCCGACACCGCCTACTACTTCGACCAACTGAGGCTCTGGGAACTGCGCGGGCGTGTTGTAGTCAAGAACCAGAAGGGCGAGACCTTCAAGACCTCCCTACTCTACTGGGACCAGAACACCCACCGCATCTATAGCCCCCGCTTCATGGAAATCAACGGAATCGAGAACCAGTTGCGCGGAACTGACTTCACATCGAACGAGCAGATGACCGACTACCGCATCCATCAGTCGTCAGGTGCCTTCCCCATGAAAGAGGAAGAAAGCCAGCCAACAACCCCCGACTTCCAACTTGCCGAACCCTACGAACCACCGACCGACACCATAGCCACCGACGGCTCTTCCTGTCCTCCTATCTCCGACCAATGAGAAAGCCCTATTCTTGAAGATTTCAAGTTCTTTCATCTTACTGAAGTAAAACGCAACATGCAAGTTGCGCTTATTTATGGAGTCATCAGGGAAAAATACAAAATCATTTGTTTGTTCACTCGTTTTTTCATAACTTTGCACAGTTTTATGGGCCTGTCCGAACCATGGCCCTTGAAAAACCGCGAAATCAACAAAAATCAAATAAAAACAAACAAAAAAACAATCAAAAAATGGCAGTATTACAGAAAATCAGAAACAGAGGCATCCTTCTTGTTTCGGCCATCGCCATCGCATTGTTCCTATTCGTGATAGGCGACCTGCTGCGTGGCGGTGAGGGTCTGGTGAACCAATCCAGACAGACTGTGGGAGAAATCAATGGGAAAAAGGTTAGCATCCAGGAGTTCCAGAGCCAACTGGAAGACTTTCAGGTGTACCAAGAAATCACACAGCAGCGCAGTGGCTCGAGCGAAGAGGAAAACAACCAGGCCAAAGATATGGCATGGCAGAACTTCATCCAGAACAAACTGGTGGAGAGTGAGTGTGCGAAACTTGGCATCACTGTAACCGATGCAGAAGTGGCTGAGGCTGTGCAGGCCGGAGCCAGCCAACTCCTGCAAGTGCCCCTATTTCAGAACCCTCAGACCCGTCAGTTCGATTATTCACAGGTGCAGAACTTCCTGACCGAATATCAGAAACTGAAAGAAGCCGGTACACAGGTGCCTGAGACTTACGAGAAAATCTATAAGTACTACATGTTTGCCCAAAAGCAGATACGCAATCAGTTGCTCATGTCTAAATACCAGAGCCTTCTCTCAGCCTGTGTCCTGTCGAACCCCGTTGAGGCCAAGAACAACTTTGCCCAGCGCACCACTGAGAGCGACATCCTTCTCGTCAGCCTGCCCTTCTCTACCGTCGACGATAAAGACGTAAACGTGAGCGATGAGGAAATCGCCCAGCGCTACCAGAAAGATCAGGAACGCTTCACCACCTTGGCCGAAAGCCGTGATATCAAGATGATTGACGTAGCCGTTACCGCCAGCGAAGCCGATCGCAAGGCACTCGAGGAGACCATGAAGGGAGCCAGTCAGCAACTGGCAGAGGCAGGCGACAACACTGCTGCCGGCAATGTCACACGCCGTGAAACATCCCTGCTCCCCTACACCGACATCTACAAGACCTTGCAGGCTCTGCCTCCGATGATAGCCAACCGACTGGACGGCGACTCTGCCACCATTCAGGTGGGTGAGACAACGGTTCCGTCGTACGACGAGATGACAAACACTTACACAACTTTCAAACTGCTGGGCAAGACACAGCAGGCCGACTCCGTCCTGTACCGTCAGATGGCCGTCATAGCCACCGACGAGAAAGAAGCGGCCACCAGAGCCGATAGCATCATCGGAGCCCTGCGTGCCGGTGCCAACTTCAAGGACATCGCCCAGAAATACAACCAGTCAGGCGACTCCGCATGGATTTACAGTGCCCAGTTCCAACAGTCCACCCTCGACGCCGACAACACAGCCTTCGTCAACGCCCTCTATTCCATGCAGGCAGGCGAGACCCGTAAACTGACCTTCACCAACGGAAACACCGTGATACTTAAGGTCGACGCTACCCGTCACCCCGTGACCAAGTATAACGTGGCAGCCGTTATCCGTGAACTCAAGTTCTCGGACGATACATACAGCGACCAGTACAATAAATTCAGTTCATTCATTGCCGCCAACCCTACCTTCCAGCAGATTGAGGAAAACGCTGAAAAGAACGGCTACACTGTCACACCGCTGCCTAACGTGGCCAATAGCCAGCACAACATCGCCAACATATCCAACACCCGCGACGCCATCAAATGGATATTCGACGAAGCCAAAGTCGGAGCCGTATCACAACTCTACGAATGCGGCAACAATGACCACCTGCTCATTGTCTCCCTTACCGATGTGAACAAGGCTGGCGTACAGCCACTCGAAAAAGTGAAGGACAACATACGTACCCAGTTGCTGAGCGAGAAAAAAGCCGAGAAACTCATGGCCAACCTAAGCAAGGCCAAGACTATCGACGCCGCCAAGAAAGTGACCGGAGCCGTAGTTGACACTCTCAACCACGTGGCCTTCGCCAACCCCACCTTCGTACCTGCCACTACCAGTAGCGAGCCCATGATAAGTGCCTTGGCAGCCAAGACCGCCAAGGGAGCAATCAGCACACCCGTGAAAGGTAACGCTGGCGTGTTTATGCTCCAGGTACTCGACAAGACCACCAACGAAGCAGAGAAATACGATGCCAAGACCGAACAGCAGCAGTTGGAGGCCAGCAACATGCGCTACGTCGGACAGAGCATCCTCAACACCCTCTACCTCAAGGCGAAAGTGAAAGATCAACGCTACAAGTTCTTCTAAAGACATAAAAACAGCAACCATACACAGGAACGACCACCTCACACACAGATGCGAGGTGGTTGTTCTCTATTCTCCCAGGAAGAAATAGTCAAGAGTCGAGAGTCGAGAGTCCCATTAGAGGTTAGAGAAACTCCAAATTACTGCGGACGGGGAGGTCTGCGTTCCCAGGGGAGACGGGGCACGCCCAGGTCTCTACGAGCAATAAGGATTCGGCTCTCGACCCTTAACTCTTGACTCTTTAACCTTTAACCTCTCTTATTATTCAATGACGATGGGCTTATACTTGGGGACAAGCATCTTCATGACTATCCAGCCAATCAGGTAGGCCACGGCACAGACACAGAAGATGATGAAATAGCCGGCTGGCTTGCCCTCAAATCCCAGGTAGTGCATGTTGGTCTCACCAGCATAAACGAAGAGGTCTCCTGCCACCCACTGCAGAATCATGGAACCCACACCACCAGCCATGCCGCCGATTCCAGTAATCGTGGCAACGGCCGACTTGGGAAACATGTCGCTAACCGTCGAGAAAATGTTGGCCGACCACGATTGATGGGCAGCACCACCGATACCAATCAGAATGACCGGGAACCAGGGTGAAAGTGTGCCGAGAGGCTGGGCCAGCAAAACCACCAGAGGGAAGAAGGCAAAAATGAGCATGGCCTGCATACGGGCTGCGTAGGGGTTCTTGCCTGTACGGTTGATGATGATGGTCGGCAACTTTCCTCCATAGATGGAGAGCATGGTGATTAGATAGAGTGTGAAGATAAGTGCCATGCCAAGTGTGTCGGTCGACTTGATACCGAACTGCGTGTTCAGATAGGAAGGCGTCCAGAAGAGGAAAAACCACCACACGCCATCGGTCATGAACTTGCCGAAGGCAAACGCCCAGGTCTGCTTGTACTTGAAACAATCCAGGAAGGAAAGTTTCTCCCCTTCGTCCATCTCTGCTTCTTTCTTCACATTGGCCAAATCGTCCTTATCCTGCTCAATATAAACCAACTCGGCTTGGTTCACATACTTACTCTTGGAGGGTGAGGAATAGAGGAAAACCCACAAGCCTGCCCACACAAAGCCTAATGCACCAATCACGATGAAAGCCATCTCCCATCCCCAATACTTGGCAAGCAGCGGGATGGTAACGGGAGCAATAAGCGCGCCTATCGACGCGCCAGAGTTAAAGATGCTCGTGGCAAATGCACGGTCACGCTTGGGAAAGTATTCGGCTGTCACCTTGATGGCAGCAGGAAAGTTTCCGGCCTCGCCGAGTGCCAAGACGCAGCGAGCAAACAGGAAGGCATACATGCTGACCGTGGCCACCAAGACGGCGGCATCGCCCGTGGCCTGAATCAGGCCGAGTTTGGAGCCAATTCCCGTCCAACTCTCGGTGAATAGTCCGCAACCAGCATGAAGGCAGGCACCGACACTCCACACGACAATGGCCCATATGTAGCCTTTCTTAGTACCCATCCAGTCGATGAAACGCCCTGCAAACAACATGCAGATGGCATAGAAAATAGAGAAGACGGAGGTTATCTTGCCGTAGTGGGACTCATCCCAGTGGAATTCCGGTTTGATAAATTCGTCCCATGTCAGGGAAAGCACCTGTCGATCCAGGTAGTTTACAGTTGTTGCAAAGAACAACATGGCACAAATCACCCATCGGTAATTTGTCATTTTGTTTGTCTGTAATGCACCCATTTTTGAGAATTGAAAAATGAAAATTGAAAATTGAAAATTTCTTTAACCTTTAACCTTTCTGAGACGGGGAACGCACCGTCTCTACGAGCAATGAGGATTCGGCTCTCGACTCTTGACTCTTGACTCTCTTGTTTTTGAAATTTCCACGCCACATCCGTCACACTCAATTCCCTCGATGGGAGGACGCTCTTTGAGCAGGCGAATGTCTACACGTTCAATCTGACCATACTTCTCCAACAGAGAGACAACAATGCGATTGGCCACATGCTCCAGCAGTTTAGAGGGAATCCCCATCTGCTCCTTGACGACCTCGTAAATCCCTGTGTAGTCAATCGTATCAGCCAGGTCGTCGGTCCGCATGGCCTGCGAATAATCAAACCACACTTCCAAATCCACACGATAAAACGCACCCACGATGCGCTCTTGTGGGAGCACACCGTGGTAGGCGTTGAATCGCAGGTTTTTCAGCAGCATTTTCATAGGCTAAGACTATTATCCACAGCGGGATGCGCCACAATGTTTACAAATCAGGCAGCCTTCCTGATAGACCAGACTCTCGTGCCCACACTGCGGACATTTCTGTCCTTTGGCCTCAGTCCCGTCTTGCACATATTTCTTCAGTGCTCGCTCCACACCATTCTTCCATGTGTTGATGCTTTCACTCTCCAACTGCAACGAACTGACTAGTTTCAGCACATTTGTGAGCGGCATGCGGTAGCGTAGAACACCCGAAATCAACTTGGCGTAGTTCCAATATTCCTTGTTGAACTTCTCGCTCAATCCCTCAATCGTCGTCTTGTAGCCGCGACGGTTTACGAACTGGAAGTCATAGCGCTTTATTCCATTCTCGTCAAGACTCTTGATAATCTTACCCTTCACCACTGTCTTGGGCAGTGCCAAGCCATCTTCATCATCCAGCACACCAGTGAAGATTTCATAGGGATAACCATCAAGCAATCCGACGAAGGCCACCCATTTCTCCTTGTTGTTTTGGAAACGGACTACATCGCAGTCCAGGCTCTTCGGACGTACTTCGGTCACGACGGGAGGCGGACAGTCGCAGTCCTTGTCCTTCTTCTTGCTCTTCTTGGTCGAGATGAGCACACCGGCACGTGAGCCGTCACGGTAGACTGTACATCCTTTACATCCCGACTTCCAAGCCTCGACATAGAGTTCGTTGACTAAGTCTTCCGTCACGTCATTGGGCAGATTGATAGTGACTGAGATGCTGTGGTCAACCCACTTCTGAATAGAACCCTGCATCCGCACTTTCTCCTTCCAGTCTACATCGTTGGCCGTAGCCTTGTAATAGGGTGAACGCTGCACCAGTGCGTCGATTTCTTCCTGACTGTAACGTTTTTCAGTGTCAATGCCGTTCACCTTCATCCAAGTCAGGAACTTAGGGTGATAGACAATGTATTCTTCAAACGAGTCACCCGTCTCGTCAACAAAGTCCACATGCACGTTGGTGTCATTGGGATTCACCTTGCGACGACGCTTGTAGACAGGCATGAATACGGGCTCGATGCCACTGGTGGTCTGCGTCATCAAACTGGTGGTTCCCGTCGGTGCAATGGTCAGACAGGCAATGTTGCGGCGTCCCACCTTGGTCATCTCTTCATACAACCCTGCATCCACACTCTTGATGCGGTTGACAAATGGATTGTCTTTTTCACGTTCTGCATCATAAATGTCGAAGGCACCACGTTCACGGGCCATCTGGACCGACGAGCGGTAGGCCTCAACAGCCACATTCTTGTGAACCTCGGTCGAGAAGTACGTTGCCTCTGGCGTGCCATAGGTAAGCCCCATGGCAGCAATCATGTCGCCCTCAGCCGTGATGCCCACACCTGTACGACGTCCGCGACGGCTCTTCTCATAAATTTTTTGCCACAGGTGACGCTCAGCACCTTTCACTTCGTCGCTTTCGGGATCTGACTCAATTTTTTCCATAATCAGTTCTATCTTCTCCAACTCCAGGTCGATGATGTCGTCCATGATGCGCTGTGCCATTGCCACATGCTTACGGAACAGGTCATAGTCAAACTTGGCTTGCTTCGTGAACGGGTGCTGCACATAGGAATAAAGATTGATAGCCAGCAGTCGGCAGGAGTCGTAGGGACAAAGTGGTATCTCACCGCATGGATTGGTGGAAATGGTCTTATAACCCAAATCGGCATAGCAATCGGGCACGGATTCGCGTATGATGGTATCCCAGAACAAAACGCCTGGTTCAGCCGATTTCCATGCATTGTGGACAATCTTCTTCCACAGTTGCCTGGCATCAATTTTCTTCTCGACCATAGGATTCTCCACTGCGTCGATAGGGAACTGCTGAACATAGGGCTTCCCCTCGATGGCGGACTGCATGAAGGCATCGTCGATACGTACCGACACATTTGCACCCGTCACTTTTCCTTCCGTCATCTTTGCATCGATAAATGCCTCAGAGTCGGGGTGTTTGATGCTGACTGAAAGCATCAGGGCACCACGACGCCCATCTTGTGCCACTTCACGGGTGCTGTTGCTGTAGCGTTCCATGAAGGGGACCAATCCTGTCGAGGTCAGTGCAGAGTTCTTCACTGGAGAACCTTTCGGACGGATGTGCGACAAATCGTGGCCTACTCCACCACGACGCTTCATCAACTGAACTTGTTCCTCGTCAATTCGGATGATGGCACCGTAAGAATCAGTACTGCCATCCAATCCCACGACGAAACAATTGGAAAGGGAGGCAATCTGATAACTGTTGCCGATTCCCGTCATTGGGCTTCCTGCGGGCACAATGTAGCGGAAATGGTCCAACAAGCCAAAGACCTGCTGCGAAGACATGGGGTTGGGGTACTTCTGCTCAATGCGTGCAATCTCATTGGCCAAACGCCAGTGCATGTCCACGGGTGATTTCTCGTAGATGTTTCCGTATGAATCTTTCAGGGCATACTTGTTCACCCACACGCGAGCAGCCAGTTCGTCGCCTTCAAAATAATGCAGCGATGCCTCGAACGCCTCGTCATAGGTGTATGTTTTTCTTGTTTCCATAGGATGGAACTATATAAATTAAAAGTTTGAGTTAGAATTCCTTTCTACTGTTCCCATTTTTCTTTTTGGCAAACTTCTGCAAATCTACAATCCTTTTTTCAAATCTCAAAATATTTATTCGACAAAAAAATAGGATGTTAAAAAGTTTTCCCTCGTAAAAATACATAGTACTCATTTTCAAATGTTTAGATATTTTCAGCAGGTTGAAAAATCTTCCAAAAAGTGCATTTTGGTCGTCATTTCCGTTATTCCAATTTTCTATTTTCGATAATCTTCTGTAACTTTGCGGTATAGACAATTGTGAAACACTATGGACATTAAAAACAGAAAAACCATCCGGAAGTATGCTGACAAAGATGTCAGCCAAACACTGCTCGACGAGTTGTTGCAGACCGCTGCACGGGCTGCCACCATGGGCAACATGCAACTGTACAGCGTTGTGGTTACGCGTGATGCCGCAATGAAGCAACGTCTTGCCCCACTCCACTTTTCCCAGCCCATGGTCACCACGGCTCCCGTGGTCCTCACCTTTTGTGCCGACTTCAACCGCTTCACCCAGTGGTGCCGGCTGCGACAGGCTGATGCCGGTTACGACAACCCACTGTCGTTCTTCAACGCCATGTCCGACACTTTGTTGCTGGTGCAGAACTTCACCACCCTGGCAGAAGCAGCCGGACTGGGCACCTGCTACTTGGGCACGACCGTTTACAATCCGCAAGGAATCATCGACTTGCTTCAACTTCCCAAGTTGACTTTCCCCGTTGCCACCATTACGCTTGGCTATCCGGCTGAAGACCCTGCCCAGACCGACCGGTTGCCCCTCGCATCGTTCGTCCATGAGGAGACTTACCATCCCTATACGGCTGACAGCATCGATGCCTTCTATGCCGAGAAGGAAGCCCTGCCGGAGAATCAGCATTTTGTGGAAGTGAACAAGAAACAGAACCTGGCTCAAGTCTTCACCGATTGTCGCTACACCCGCTGCGACAACGAGGCACTTTCCGAAGGTTTGATGAAAGCCCTCAGCCAACAGGGTTTCTGGCCGGAATCCTGACGCTGTCCACCAGAATGCAGAGAACAGGAAAGCGTCATAATTCGAGAGCCCTGCTTGCATCGCGCAAGCAGGGCTCTCTCTTTTAAACTATTATAAACAAGTGCTACGTAGTTAGATAAAAAACATTTGCTTTCTACTACTTCGTAATATAGAATGTGGTTATGACAGTTTAACTACATGCTTTTTTATTGTCATTTCCCGTCATAGCAGTGCTTCCAAATCACGAATGTTCTGACGGGTCTGTTCGTCTGTATCGAGAAGGTTCTTGATTTGCTGGATAGAGTGCAAGACCGTGGCGTGGTTGCGGCCACCGATGTGTCGTCCTATCTTCACAGCCGAGTCTTCCGTAAACTTGTTGGCCAGATAGATGACCACCTGCCTGGCATACACCACATCGCGGGTGCGGCATTGCGACTTTACAACATCGGGGTTGAGGCGGAAGAAGTTGCACACCTTCTGCGTTATATCTTCGATGGTCAGGGCTGGCTTCTCCTGTACGTCGACGAAGCGTGGCATCATCTGGTTGACCAGTTGCATGGAGATGTCGCAGTTGTAGACCACCGAGTAGGCCATCATCGAGGTGAGGATGCCTTCCAGGTCGCGCACGCTTTCGTCCACATGTTCGGCAATGTAGGTAATCACCTCGTCCGGAATGTTGAGTCCGTCCTTCTCCACCTTGCTTTTCAGGATTTTGTAGCGCAGCATCATGGTAGGCCGCTCTATTTCGGCCTGCAGCCCCCACTTGAAGCGGGTCAGGAGGCGGTCTTCCAGGTTTTCTATCTTCACGGGCGGACGGTCTGCCGTAAGAATCAACTGCTTGTTGTTCAGGTGTAGGTGGTTGAAGATGTGGAAAAGGGTGTTCTGCGTCTTCACCTTGCCTGAAAGTTCCTGTATGTCGTCGAGAATCAGAACATCAATGGTCTGGTAGAAACTGATGAAATCATTTGTCTTGTTCTGCTGGACGGCGTGGGCATACTGTACTGTGAACAGGTGGGCGGAGAGGTAGAGCACGCGCATCTCAGGATGTAACTGCTTGATGCGCCAACCGATGGCATTGACCAGGTGGGTTTTTCCGCACCCCGACGGACCGAAAATGAAGAAGGGGTTGAACGACTTGGCCGGCTGTTTGGCGATGGCCTCGCCCACCGAGCGTGCCAGTCGGTTGCTTTCTCCCTCGAAGTAGTTCTCGAAAAAGTAGCCGCGGTGCAACTGTGAGTCCAGATCGGCCACGGCGGGAGCCATCAACTGGTCGGGTGTCTGGTTGGCAGGACGCACGGGTTGACCGTTTTCCACGTCAGGATTGCTTTCTGCCTGTACGACAACCTCTGTCCTTGGCCGACGTACGACGGCTATCTTGTAGCCCAGTGTCACGTCGGGACCAAACACGCGGCGAATCGTCTTGCCAATCAGCGAGGCATATTCATCTCTCTCCAGCATGTCGAAGATGAACTGGCTGGGAATCGACAATACAAGTTGGTCGTCCGCAAAGTCACAGAACTCCGTGAATGCGAACAGCATGTCATATTGCTCCTGGGTGACGTTTTGCCGGATGATGTTCCGGCACTCATCCCAGAGTTGCTTGTATTGTTTCTTCATGAATGATTCTCTCTATTGGTTGCCTTCGGTGTTATCGTGTCTGCGTTCCTAACGAATTTTTTGTCGAAAAGCGATGCAAAATTACTTAATCTTGCCGACACCTCAAAATGTTTTTTTTATGCAAAAATCCGAATCATTTTTAAGCCGCTTTTTATCAGTGGTTTATAGCAACTCCAAGTTTTATCCGACTGTCCTTCTGCAACTCTTGAAAATCAGGGATTTGAAAATATGACATGCTCAAAACTGACTTCAATCTAAGATAAAACTAAATCCAACAACAGTTTGTTTCCTAAAATATTATATATAATCAATTTCAATTCAACTTGAAATAATTTTTATTTTTAATATTTTTAATTAATGGTGTGCATAAGTCTTGACTGCATGCAGTAAAGAAACTCCTGCGAGTCCCCTTATTGGGTGACTGCAGGAGCCTTATCCTTTCGTCCGAAAATGGAGAAGTGTACGTACCGTTTGGGATGTTCCCGCAGGTCTTCCAGCAGCAGTGATGCATTGCTCATGGTGCTGTCCAGATGGTTGTACACACTGGCGTCGTTCATCAGCCTTCCCAGTGTCGAGTTTTCATTGTTCAGCCGATTGGTGAACAGTTGCAGTTCGCCCAGCGTGTGGTTGGCATTGTCGGCCATCTCGATGAAGTTGATTGCATTCAGGCGTTGAGTGGTCTGTTCCAGGTTGCCGCCTATGTTCTTCACGCTGCCCACCAGTTGTGGCACGTCCTTGCCCAACAGTCCGTTGAGTTGGTCGGTCGTCGTGCGCAGGTTGGCGGTCACATATTCCAGGTTCTGCATCGACTGAGCCAGGGCGGGGTTGGCCACCAGTTCGTTGATGGCTGTGAGTATGGAGTCGAGTTTGGGCACGATGGACTCGACTGCGGGCATCATGTTGCCGGCTACGGCCATGATGTCGAGCATGGGGGTTCCCTTGATGGTGTCGCCCTGGTTGAGTCGCTGTTGTGGCTGACTGCCCAGCAGGAGTTTCATTTTCGGTGCTCCCAGCATGTCCTTCGTCAGTGTGGCGGTCGTTCCGGTAGGCACGTGGAAGCCTTCGTTCAGTTCGACGGCAATCGTGACCATCTGCCGGTCGGAGTCGAAACTCAGTGTCTTCACCAGTCCGACGGGCATGCCGTTGGCCAGCACTTCCGACTGTGGAGACAGGCCGTTCACGTCCGACATCTCCACGTAGTAGACGTTGTGTGTACTGGACAGTTTCACGTTCTTCAGGAACATGATGCCGAAATAGATGATGGCAGTGGCGAGGATGGCCGTCATTGCTATTTTGATTTCCTTCGTCAGCAGTTTCATTTTTTCTTTGTCTTGGTGCTTGGGCAGGTTGATACGTCCGGCGTTCCCTACCCTTTCATGTTTTTATATTGCACGATGGCGTTGTAGATGGAGCGTGCCAGTTCTTGTTGTCCGGCTCGTGAGAGCATGTAGTTCTCCTCCGATGGTGTCGAGATGAAGCCCACCTCGAGCAGCACGCTGGGCATGTAAGTCAGTCGCAGCACGGCGAGGTTGGCCTGGCGGACCCCCATGTCCTTGCGCCCAGCCGTGCCGACCATCTCGTTCTGGGCCAGTTTTGCGAACACCACGCTCTCCTTCATGTCATGGTCCTGCATCAGTTCGAACATGATGTCGCTCTCAGCCGAATGGTTGTAGTTGTATTTCCGTGCTGCGTCGCCCTCCAGTTCAATCACCGAGTTTTCGCGCTTTTCCACGGCCAGGTTGGTGGCCACGGTTTTCAGGCTCAGGGTGTAGGACTGTACGCCCAGTGCCTGATGGCCTGCGTTGCGGGGGATGGCATTCACATGAATCGACACGAACAGGTCGGCCTTCGCTTTGTTGGCAATCTCGGCACGTCGGCCCAGTTCCACAAACACGTCGGTGCTTCGTGTCAGCACTTGCCTGATTTCGGGATGGTTTTCGCGCAACAGGCGTCCCACCTCCAGGGTGATGGCCAGCGTGATGTCCTTTTCGCGGTTGGTACTTTTCGAGCCGACCGTCCCGGGGTCCTTCCCGCCGTGACCTGCATCGAGCACCACGGCGAAGCCGCCGTCCTGCGCCTCAGCCTGCATGCACGGCAGGCAGGCTGCACACACGGTTATGACTAAATAAATGAGTATCTTTTGCATAATTCAGTTGCAAAGATAATAAAACGGAAAGAAATTCGGTTTTCTGACTGAAGAAATTTGGGGGGTATAGAAAGAAATTTAGAGAAATTCAAATAATTTCCTCATGCAATCCCCTCATTTTATCATCCCGACCACGCAATAATTATAAGAATCTCTCTGAATTTCTTTCAATGAAAAAACTGAATTCCTTTCCTTCTGAATCCTAATTTCATTCCGTCAGCCGGAACTTCACGCCGGCCATGCACCAGAATCCAGGCTGCACCACGTTGCCCAGGTCCACATAGCGGTGGCTGGTCAGGTTGTTGCCCTCGGCGTAGGCCGTCCAGCGTCCTTGCGTCCACTGCACACGCAGGTCGAGCAGTCCGTAGGGACGGTAGTTGCGGGTCGAGGCCACGTAGGTGGTCGTGCCTTCGCTGCCCTGCGTCGGACTGTAGTGCACGTAGTTGCCCATGCGGTCCTGCCAGCGGTAGGTCAGCGTGGCATCGACGTGGCGGGCTACCGTTGCGTCCAGGCGTGCCACCAACTTGTGGCGCAGGTAGTCCAGGGCGTAACTGCTGGCATAGATGGGAGTGGCGTCGTGCCGTTTCTGGTGCAGATAACTGTAGTTCACGCTGAAACTCCGCAGCGGCTGTCCTGCACCGAGAAGGGGACGCAGCAGCAGCGTGGCGGCCACGCTGCCGCCCATGTTGTCCAGCCGGAAGTTGGCAGCGTGGAAGGTCGTGTAGCCATTGACCGAGTCGGCATCCGTCATCACCCAGTCTATCATGCCCTTGCCGTGTCGGTGGAACAGGCGCAGGTCGGCAGTCAGCCACGCCGTCTGCCACCTCGTGCCCAAGGTCAGTTCGCCCGTCTTCTCAGGCTTCAGGCCCGTGTTGCCCTCCTGCGTGGGCGAGCGGTAGTAGAGGTCGGTGAACGTGGGCATGCGCTGAGCCATGTTCCACGACGCATAGATGTGCCAGGCGTCAGCGGGGCGCCAACTCACGTCCACACCCGGGTACAGCCTGTAGCGATAGTCCAGTGCCGTGTTCATGTTGGCCATCACGCCTGCCGACACCGTCCAGCCCTCCAGCACCACGTCATGCTCCAGGAAGTAGCACAAGTTGGTGCGGTTGTCGCGTCGGGTGTACTGTCCGCTGTGCCCGGGAATGTCCACATACTGTCGCGCCTCGAGCGGGCGGCCCAGGGCAGTCGACAGGATGCCCTCGTTCCTCACCTCGGCACCGACAGCCGTCGTACCCAGTTGCCACGTGGTGCGACCGTTCACACTCATGCCGTACACGTCGGTCAGGTGGAAGTTTTCGCCCGTGCTGCTGCCGTGCACCAGTTGGTAGTGGTCGAGCGAGCGGTTCCAGTACAACGTCGAAGCCACCGCCCAGTGTCCGTGCGTGCAGGCCGACACAGCCCCCATGTAGCGGTGGTTGCTCTCGTGCTGGTCGGGAAAGCGGCCCGAGTAGAACGTGTTGGCACCATAGTCCATGTGGCTCATGCCCAACTGCCAGTCCACGTCCACACCCTGCAGCACTCCGTCCCGCCCCAGCGTCGCGTGACCCTGGTAGTAGGCACGGCCCTTCTCAAAATCCGAGTTGGGCGTGCCGCCGTCGCTGCGCTGCCAGCCGCCCGACAACCTGCCCGCCAGCGCATGCCCCAACAGACCATCCACACCCAACGTGCCGAAACTGCCGCCGCTCACGCCAATCTCGCCAACCGTGCTGCCCTGCGCCGACGGCGCCTGCCGACGCGTCACAATGTTGATGGCCCCCGAGAACGCACTCGTGCCATACACACGGCTGGCTGCACCCTCGAGCACCTCAATGCGCTCAATGTCGTCAATACTGATGGGAAGGTCGGCGGCAAGATGGCCGGTGTGGGGCGAAGAAACATTCACACCGTTCAGGAGAATCACAATCTGGTCGTGCGTGCCGCCGTTGATGCTGATGTCCGTCTGAATACCAAATGCGCCGCGCTGACGGACATCGACCGATGCGACGTATTTCAACAAATCATTCACCGACTGCGCAGGGCAGTCCTTCACTTGCTCGTGCGTCATCACGCTCACGAGCCTCGCAGCCCGACCCAACGGCAAGGCCACACGGCTGGCTGTCACCTCCACTTCCTCCACCGTCACCTCCTCCGTCTCCGTTTCGCCTCGGTGCAACACCGAAACCTGGGCCGTAGCCGAGGGAACCGTGGCAGCAAGCAGCGTGGCAGCCGACAGGCGGCCAATCACGATTTCACGTCCCAAAGAACGGAACACCGCGTCCTTCTTGCCGCTGAAACGCTGCCAGCGGATGACATCCGCCTTCACTTTCATTTCCTGCTTGAACATCACTTGTCCTGCTTTCTAAATAGATAATAAAAAATATAAACACACGGCAGACAAACCCGCAGGCTTGTCTTTCCACCACAAAGATACGGAAAAAAACACAAACCACGACACTCCCCACCCCCTTTTTCCACCCATCGCCCCACACATACATTCCACCCATCCCAACATATAAAAATGAACACACGCACGCGCGCGCGAGACATCCCCTTCTCCGCTGCCCCTACCTCTCCTCTCCGTCACCCCAACCTCTCCTCTCCGCAGCCCCTACCTCTCCTCTCCGCAGCCCCTACCTCCCTTCTCCGCTACCCCTACCTCCCTTCTCCGCAGCCCCTACCTCCCTTCTCCGCAGGCAGCGGCTCCGCCGCGGCTTTCCACCCCACACAAAACCTCCCTCCACCCCACACAAAACTCCCCGCCTCTTCACCACAAACTTAAAATCACGACGTGATTCCTGCAAATCACGACGTGATTCTTACAAATCACGACGTGATTTCTACAAATCACGACGTGATTTAAACTTTACAAGCGCAAGAAACCAACTTTACACGGCTGTTCCACAAGGATTTAAGTGCAGAAATCACCCTTTCCATGTTTTCCACCCTTCTCCAGTCCCACCAAACACACCCGTCCTGGGAGCGCGGACGTCCCCGTCCGCAGAAAACATACACCCATCCTGGGAGCGCGGACGTCCGCACTCCCAGGTCCTCCAAACTGACCATCTTCCCCCCCCCCATATCCCCTCACCATGGAACGCCAAAATATTCCACATTATCCGTTCCCACAAGAAAAAAAACCGAATTATTATTGTTTATAACAAAAAATCTGTATCTTTGCCACGTAATATGAATAAATGTAAACCTACCAAATCATTCACTATTATTAAAACTAATTGACCTATGAGAAAGATTTACACTTCTCTCCTCGTGCTGGCCATGTTCCTGACCGGCACGACAACCAAGGCACAGGACCTTGAGTTGACCGAAAATTCCACCCAGGATTACCAAAGAGATTGGGGCAATGACATCTGCGATTTCGAGATGTCCACTATCGCCTCTGCTTTCGAGGCCGATGCTGCCACCCTGGCTGCCGACATCGAGGCTTTCAACGCAGCCGACCCTGACGACTACCAGGTGGACGACAACTCGGGCAAGACATTCTGGGTAGAGACCACTGTAGCCGGCACCAGTTACCCCAATGCCGATCAGGGCTATGCTGCCGAGCAGAACGGTTTCTGGATGAAGGAAGACGGAACCCCCTGCAACTACGGAGACGAAGGCTATGCCTGGTACGTCTTCTTCACAGTCAGCGAGCAGAACGACTCGCTGCTGCTCCACTACGGACAACTTCCCAACCACTTCGTCGACGGTGCCAACCTGAAGACCACACTCAAACTGCACTACAACAGCAAGGTGGTGACCGTCAATCTCAACCTGACCGTCAATCCCAAGCCAGTCGTAGCCGAAATCGTAACTGAGTTGTCAAAACTTAACATCGTGAAGGACTATGAACTCAAAATCGACCTGACACAGGGAAAGTCGCACGAAGGTATAACCAAGAGCGCCACACTTGATGGTATCTACGATGCACTCGGAACGACAGCCGCAGAATTTGACGCATTAGTGGCCGATCAGACTTTCACACAAGTAGTGAAAGAAGTTGAAGTATCGGGCGAGACAGCCTACGAATGGCAAGACCAGTTGGAACTTCCAGCCGAAGCAGCCGGAGGTGCTTGGTTCGGTCGCTACACCCGGTACGATGAAGCGACAGGCGAAGAAACCTTCCTCGAAATGAACGCTCCCCATGCGTGGACAACCAACGCTACATTCTACACACAGAACATCACACTGTCCGAAGGAGAGTTTTCTATCCTCACAGGTCAGTATCCTGGCACACTCAAGGAAGGTGACACTGATTACGCATATCTTTACATCATCAACGAAGACAAGGCCGCTCGCGTAAAAGTCTACGTCGAAATCACTGCTCCTGCACCCATCGACCCCAATGATTTCAAGCAACTGGGCGAAGAAACCATCCAAGTTACAGCGGTTGTCAACGACAGTTACGGAACAAAAGCATTCGAGATTGATGCAGAAAAGATTGCCACCGTGCTCGGTTGCGAAACAAGCGATTTCGATGACATCTACGCCTGGGAATCAGAAGGTGTTATTAGCGAAAATCACACTGAAGGTTCTGGTGGTTTCTATTACGCAGAAAATGGTTTCATAGAAAATTGGGGGTCAAACGCTTCACACTTCATCGCCCTCCCAAGTACCACATCATTCAGAGAGGGTAAGTTCACCATCGGCCAGATGCGAGGTCACTTCACGGATATCACCGAGCCGAAGACCGTTCTCAGTTACCTCATCTATCAAAGCACTGCCGGCTACTATGTAGTGACAGTTGAATATACCGTGAAGCCCGATGAAGGAACTGACGAAAAGCCCGACGCTCAGTTCGAAATCAAGGCTGTTCAGGAAATTGAGATGCAAATCAAGCCAGCCAGCAGTTACTATGGTAACATGGAAGAAGAGGACAAGTTGAAGATGCAGAAGAACCTCGGCATCGACAAGATTAAGGAACTCATCGGCGACGGCACCTACGAAGTTTACGGTCTGCGCGCTCCAGCCGCAGCCGACAAGCAGCCAACTCTGGTTACCAGCACAGGCTATACTCCAAACACAGGCTTCGACGGTGGCTTCTGGATGGCCATGCCAAACGAAAACCTGGGCAATGAATACCAGAGCACTTCATTCGTAGGTTCTTGGGGAACCAATGCATACGGTATCGAATGGATTCTTGCCGACGGTATCTTCGGCTTTGACCAGATTCCAAACCAGCGCTCAGTTGGTGACGAATTTAAATCAACCTTCTATTGGGTGAATACAGACAACAACCAAGCCATCAAGTATCTCCTCACCGTCAAGTACGTGGAGAATCCCGAAGAAGTGGCTGACCTCGAAACCATTGGAGAAGAAAACGTCATCATCGTTGTCAGCAACGAGACCATGAACGCAGACGGCTTCTTCGCAGAGGCCAACGACCTCAGTGCCGCCTGCACGGCTCTCGGCATCGACCCGTCAGAAGCAGAAAGCCTCAGATGGTACGTACCAACAGTTGGTGGCGGATGGAATGAAACAACTCCTGAAATCGAAGTGACTATCTTCGACGAGAATGGTGCAATCATCGTATGGGACGACAGTGGTGACCTGCCTGAATATGCATTCTCTGTAGCCTACGACGAAGGTGCATTCATCGCTTCCTTCGGAGCCAACGACGTGCCCGAGACAGTGAACTACCGCACCAAGTTGGCCGTTCGCGACGGCAACAAGCGCTACGTCTTCAACATCGCCATCTGCGACCCAGAGACAGCCACAGGCATCCTCGGCATCAATGCCGCAGGCAAGGCCAACAATGTCTACGACATGAGCGGTCGCCTCGTTCGCCGCAACGCAACAAGCGTCAACGGACTGGCCAAGGGCGTCTACATGATTAACGGTACGAAGGTGCTCGTGAAGTAATCCGCACACGAACAACACCCGGTAAAAAGGAATGCCCGCAGCACGAACAACATGCTGCGGGCATTTTCTTCACCTCACTCCTGAGACGGGGCAAGCCCGCGTCTCTACAAGCAACGGGAATTCACTTCACACTCCATACTCTATACTTCACACTCCACTCCCTTTTCCCCCATGAATCTTTACAAGGACACCGGTGAGGTTGGTCGCTTCCTCGTCCACCTCTTCCTTCTCGAAGCCGTCGGCCATGCCGCCGTGCGTGCCTTCATCTGGCTCTTCCGACTGTTCGGCATGCCGCAACCCTATCACTTCTGGCACACTACGCCCAACGTCTCGCATTGGCTCTCCACCCTCCTACTCCTCCTCGCCGTCATCGTCAGCATCCGCCACATATTGGCTCACCGTAACGACCCGAGGTAAACAAAGGAACATTTCTTCGGTGAAAAAAGAAGCGCGAACCAGCCGTTGCCGATTCGCGCTTCTTTTCTTTTATCCTTCGTCATTCATTTGTTGCATCTTCACCATCACGCGTTGGTAATAGGCTTCGGTGCGGTGCTTGCGATTCATGCAGTTGATGTCGCCTGAATTCCACAGGCGGATGGCTTTTTCCATGTTGCCTTCGTGGTTGAAATGTTCCTGGTAGACGATGAACATTTCGTGGCTTTTATCCCGACTCAGTCGGTCGGCGTAGGTAAACTTGTCGTAGCCTACGATGCGATTGCACTCGCGAACCAGTATTTCGGAGATTTGCAGGCATCCTACGTATAGTCCGTTGCGCGAAACTGCGTTGGCTCTGCCCGAACTCTCCACTTGTTCAATGGCTTGAATGACTGTTTCCCACTTTTTCTGCAGGTCTACGCTGTCGGGCGTCGCTGCCGAGGCTGTAGTCACGAGCAGGAGACTGAGTGTGAGCGTCAAAAGGATTTTCTTCATGTCGTCTTGGTTTGGTTAAACATCGTGCGGACTTTTCCTCTTCATCCATCACTATTCTGCCCGCTATTTTCTTGTCTTTCTTGGGGTTCTGTTTTGATTTCAGCGGCAAAGGTACGAAGAAAAATGCACAAAACCAAGGAAATGTGCAAAAACGTGCACTTTCCTTGGTTTTGTAAAACGGCTAACAGACTATTCCACCTGCATGTGCTTGCTGTACTGGCAATAGAGGAACATGAGGTGTGGCACCGTGTTGGTGGTCGTTGCAACTGGCCATCAGCGCACACAGGACAATGGCGAAAAACGTCCGTTTCTTCAGGTCGATTATTGTTTGGTTTTAATGTAGACTCCGTCGAACGAGGCATTCCATCCGAAGCAATTATCTTCCGGTCTGCTGACAGTTGAAAGAATGACGAACTGCTTGTAGAAACGGGCCATGAACGTATAGTCGCAATCGCTCAGCGGACCATAAATGAAATACAGTCCCCTGTCGTCCACGTCCAGTATAGCCGGGCGTCCCGTGTTGCTGGCTCCTTCGGCTATGTTGGGCAGGGTGTTGCAAACATGGAAGTGTACCCTCCCCCTGCCAGCACCTCTCAGTTCGACAGAACCGCCCATCATGTCACCATACTTATCGCTCCAGATGGAATAGGAATACTCCTGCCCCAGCATCTGCGGGTCAGCCGGCTGGAAAGGACTTTCAGTGAACCAGTCAGGGTAATCGCCCAGATAGACAAAGTTGCTCAGTTTCATCTTTTTATGTGTATTCGGGTTTGTCCACTCGCCTTCCACGATGTTGACGTCGCCCTCGACATTCGTTGCCAACAAGTAGATTTCGCCGCTCACGGTGCCGTCGGGCTGATACTCCGTCATGTACAAATGAATGTAGTTGTCTTCATCGTCGCTACTGTTGTCGTTCCAGTAGCCCACCAGCAGGATGGGTGCCGGATGCTTAGCCTTGGGATAGTAGATGTAGCCGGCAACGTTTCGCTCACTCTCCACCTCATAGTAAATCTCAACAGAGATGCAACCATCCAACTGGGCACGGAAAGCATAGCAGTCGTTGTCCTGTGCCTGCACGACGAACGACGTCAGCCATGCCACAAGCAGAAATACATTTCGTTTCATCTTGAAATTTACGTTTACGATTCACAAATTTACGATTTAAACTTCAAACTTCAAACTTCAAATTTCAAACTATTTTGCCTCCTCAGTCACGACGTGACAATGTGGCAGAAATGGGAAAGCACGTGACAGCGGGAAGATGCAATGGCATGGACTTTGCAAAAGAGGGTATAAAGCCCCACCCTGGCCTTCCCCTGAAGGGAGGGAGAGAAAAGGTTAGAGGTTAAGAGTCAAGAGTCGAGGCTCCTGGGAGCGCGGTAATCGCGAAGCGCTTTGGCTCGTCCAAAGACCTCCTCGTCCGCAGTAACTTCAAATTTCTCATCGTTCGGCTCTGCCGACGCTTTCGCTCGTCGAAAGAAATTTCAAATTTTCAAATTTCAAATTTCAAACTTCAATATAACTATGCAAAAAGGTAACATCGGGGTTACGACCGAGAACATCTTCCCCGTCATCAAAAAGTTTCTCTACTCAGACCACGAAATTTTCATACGTGAAATCGTGTCGAACGCCGTCGACGCCACACAGAAACTGCGCACACTGGCGCAGAAAGGCGAACTGAAAGAAGAGGCCGGCGACATGACCGTCCATGTAAGCGTGGACAAGAAGAAAGGAACACTGACGGTTTCAGACCGCGGCATCGGCATGACGGCCGAGGAAATCGACAAGTACATCAACCAGATAGCCTTTTCCGGTGCCAACGATTTTCTTGACAAATACAAGGACGACGCCAACGCCATCATCGGCCACTTCGGACTTGGATTCTACTCAGCCTTCATGGTCAGCAAAAAAGTGGAAATCCTGACACGCAGTTGGCAGGAAGGCAGCCAGGCCGTGCGCTGGACCTGCGACGGCAGTCCCGAATACAAAATCGAGGATGCCAAGCGCGACGACCGCGGCACTGACATCATCATGCACATCGATGACGACTGCAAGGAATTTCTCGACGAGAACAAGGTGGAGGAACTGCTGCGCAAATACTGCCACTTCCTTCCCGTGGCCGTGGCCTTCGGCAAGAAGAAAAACTGGAAAGACGGCAAACAGGTGGAGACTGACGAAGACAATGTCATCAACGACACGACCCCCCTGTGGACCAAGAAACCCAGCGAACTGACCGACGAAGACTACAAGAAGTTCTACCGCGACCTCTACCCCATGAGCGACGAGCCCCTCTTCTGGATTCACCTCAACGTGGACTACCCCTTCAACCTGACAGGCGTGCTCTACTTCCCCAAAGTGAAGACCAACTTCGACTTACAAAAGAACAAGATACAACTCTACTGCAACCAGGTGTTTGTCACTGAATCGGTCGAAGGCATCGTCCCCGACTTCCTTACCCTGCTGCACGGCGTGATTGACTCGCCCGACATCCCCCTCAACGTGTCGCGCAGTTACCTGCAGAGCGACTCCAACGTGAAGAAAATCTCCACCTACATCTCCAAGAAAGTGAGCGACCGCCTATCCTCACTCTTCAAGAACGACCGCAAGGACTTCGAGCAGAAATGGGACGACATCAAGATTTTCATCCACTACGGCATGCTCAGCGAGAACGACTTCTACGACAAAGCCAAAACCTTCGCATTACTCAAGGATACCGACGGCAACTTCTACACCTACGACCAGTACCAGACCCTTATCAAGGACCAGCAGACAGACAAGGACGGCAACCTCGTCTACCTCTATGCACAAAACAAGGAAGACCAATACAGTCACATCGAGGCCGCACAAGCCAAAGGCTACAACGTGCTGCTCATGGACGGAGAACTCGACACAGCCATGTGCGGACTGTTCGAGCAGAAGCAGGAGAAGAGCCGCTTCGTGCGTGTAGACAGCGACACAGTCGACCGTCTCATCCCCAAGCAGGAGGCCACAAAGGAAGAACTCGATGCCACCCGTCGCGACCTCCTTCAGCAAGTATTCAAGACACAAATGCCCCAACTCGATAAAACCGATTTCAACGTCGACACACAACCCCTGGGTGAGACCGCCGCACCCATCGTCATCACCCAGGGCGAGTACATGCGACGCATGAAAGACATGGCACGCATCCAGCCTGGCATGGCCTTCTACGGCGAAATGCCCGACATGATGAACGTCGTCCTCAACAGCGACCACCGACTCGTCCGCACCATCCTTGAAGAAAGCGAACAAGCACTCGCCGACACCCTCAAGCCCATCGATGCCGAGATAGCCGGACTCACCGCCCGACGCGATTCCATCAACCAGCAGGACAAAGACCTCAAATGGGACGAAATACCCCAGGAGCGCAAAGACGACCTGAGCAAGACAGAACAGGAAATCGACCAACAGCGAGCCAAGAAGACCGCCCTCGTCGGCAACTATGCCAAGGACAACACGACCGTTCACCAACTCATCGACCTCGCCCTCCTGCAGAACGGACTCCTGCGCGGCGAAGCCCTCAACCGCTTCGTGCGCCGTAGCATCGAACTTATCTAACCTCCATTATTTATGCAAGGATTCATTGTTTCCCTATTCGTCGCAGCCGCCATCCTATTCGCAGTTTGGCGGCTGTGGCAACGACTGGCCACCCATGACACAGACAGCAAGAACACCTGCGACAACTGCCCTCTGAGTGACAAATGCAATGAAAAAACATAAGCGTTTCCACAACGGAAACGCTTTTTTGTCTTTTTGAAGAGTTATTACTTTTTCTTCGTATCTTTGCCTTTGCATTCTGCATCAGGATGTGGATACACACCGCGTGTGTGCCGACATAATGCTAAGTAAGATACGTATCTTATGACTAAGGTTTGAAGTTCGAAAGTCGACCAAACTACAACACAAAACCTTGGGAAATAGATACGCTGATTGGCGTACCTAAGCCCCATTGTTCTTGTGTAATGGCTCTCTTGGTCGACTGCCCGAACTTCGGAACATGACGGTTTTGGGTATGCTTTTTTATTTGGCAAACACCTATTATCAGAAATTCAAAAGTCGACCAAACATGAACAAAACAGAATTGATAGGAAAACTGCGCTCCATCGAAGGACTGACCGACGAAGAGCGCAACAACCTTATTGACCTATTGTGCCAGCACAAGAAATATGGGCTGGTATGGGAGGACAAGACAGAGGACGTAGAAGAAAAACTACGCGAGCAGTTGCCTGTCCTTCGCGAAGTAAAAGAACGAGCCATCTTGAGCGATGAGCCTGAAGCACCCAACCATATATTGATAGAGGGAGACAACCTTGAAGCGCTCACCGCCCTCAGTTACGCACATGAAGGGAAGATTGATGTGATATACATTGATCCACCGTACAACACAGGCAACAGGGACTTTGTTTATAACGATTCGTTTGTAGATACAGAGGACTGTTATCGCCACTCTAAGTGGCTCTCCTTTATGAACAAACGATTGAAAATTGCCAAGAATGTTGGATAAAGGTATCATTTTCATATCCATTGACGATAATGAGCAAGCAAACTTGAAGTTGCTGTGTGATGAGGTATTTGGATTTTACTCATATGTTTCAACTTTACAGATAGAATCATCCGTAATTGCTGGTCCAAGACGTGTACCTGCCATGCAGGGAAGTATTGTTAAGACAGCAGAATACTGCTTAATCTATACTAGAAACCGAGATTCTAAGATAATGAAGAAACTAAAATACGATTATATAGACGGTTTTGACACTCATTACAATAAATGGATAGATGAAAAACATGGAAAAATCATCAGTTTGACTGAATTGTTGCAACAAACAGATGAGATTACTGAAATATTTAACACCTATAAGTTATCTATTAGTTACCAGAACTTAGAAGTTGTAATGCATGTTGACAATAGAGTTAAAGAATGGCTTTATAGTGAAGATATAGCATCAAGATAGTATCGTCTGGGGGGATAAAGAAGACATAGACAGTTATGATATACCTTCTAACAAACTATTTAAGTTAGATAATAAGTGATATGTTAAAACAACAAATGGAGTCCATGATGTGTTTAGATATATAGACAGGATTGGGCAATGTGATGACTATTTTCGCAGTTATGGAGAAAGAACAGTTAGAGGTAATTTATGGAAAGGGTTTTCTTCCGATGGCGGTAATCTTGACAAAGAAGGTGGAGTTTCTTTTAAAAGTGGGAAAAAACCTATCCGATTGATTAAACAATTTCTAATATTAGATTCAGTTTGTATATCAAAAGAATCTATAATACTGGATTTTTTTACTGGTTCTGGAACGACTATGCATGCTAGGCCATGTTACTTAATAATGAAGATGCCTACAAACGAGTTTTACCAAGAAGAAAGGAGGTAACAATATGAAAGATATTCCATTCCAGCAAAACAAAGTACACGAACTCGTAGAGAAGACCATCGAACTGCTAACACTGGCAGGACAGAGAAAAACACTAGTCTTCAAAGCATCTACAGGAGCAGGAAAAACCGTGATGGCCGCACAAATCTTCTCCGTAGGCAGCGGCTCTGCCGCTGCTTTCGCTCAGTAATCTGACAGAAGAATTGCAATCTCTCGAGGTGACAGTCCCAAGGTCAAGAAGTAGCCTTCATCTGGATTGCACCTAACAAACTGCATCTGTTAAAGTTTCTTTAAGATGAAAGGCCTGTTCAGTGAAACCAAAGTCCTCCATCCAGTTCTTTTCGATGAACAGGATCAGAGTGATGGATGCCTACATAAGAAATATTATTTGTAAACAGGGAAAGCATCAACAGAGATAATAATTTAATAGTGAGTGAGTCGGAGCAGAATACCTCACACTCTGAGATTACTCTGGTGAACATAAGATGAACTGGGCTTGCCCATTGTGGTGGTAATTGACAAGGAACATCTATTTTGGTCGCGGACCGCAGACAAAAGTGCACAAGTGTTACAACATATCAATACTGAAAACGGACGATTGGCAGTATGGCTTTCTAACCATCCCACCACACACGCACCAGTTCGCTCAGAAACTCCCTGTCATATACATCTCGGCAAGGTGTAGAAGTAATCTTGGGGTGGCTTTATCTCCACCTGCCGGGGGCAAGGATTTGTCATGCATAACTGTGCATACCGCCCAGCAGATAGTTGACGCCGAAATAGGTCATGAGCAGGATGCAGAAGGCCAGGAGCATGTAGAGATGGAAGGCCATGGGACGGCGCAACCAGGGTAGTGACTGACGGTGGAAGGGCAGGCTGTAGACCATCATGGTGATAAGCGCCCAGGACTCTTTGGGGTCCCAACTCCAATAACTGCCCCAGGACTGGTTGGCCCAGACGGCTCCGAGGAAGATGCCTACCGACAGAAGCAGGAGTGCGGGATAGTGCAAAAGCCGGGACAGGAGGGTGATGCGCTGCAAGGCTTCGTCGCTATGCGGCTGGCGCATGTGTTTCTGCCATGCGAGCAGTGCCAATGCAAACAGGGCGTTGAGTGTGATGAAGGCGAAGAGTGTGTAGGATAGCATGATGAGCGATACGTGGCTGCTGAGCCAGGGCGACTGCAGTACGGGCATCAAGGTTGTGATTTGTGGGTTCTGCTGGGTGATGTGGCTGACGAGAAGGGTGAAGCCGGAGATGAGGAAGCCTGTGTCAAGTGCCAGCAATCGGCCTCGGTTGCTCATCAGCAATGCTGCGAGCATGGAGAGGAGGGCGGCAAACTGCATGGTCTCATAGCCGTTGGTCAGTGGTATGACTCCGGAGATGTACCACCGCAACAGAAAACTCGACGCGAGGAGGAGGAGGGAAGCGTAAAGAGTGAAGAGTGAAGCGTAAAGAGTGAAGCGTGAAGAGTGAAGCGAGTTTTTCAAAAGTGTCAAGAGTCGAGAGTCGAGAGACCTCATTGCTCGTAGTTTCTGTCCCCCGATAACGGGGGAACCGAAGGGGGTTGTGGGCGTGCCCCGTCTCAAAAACCGAAGGGGGCCAGGGGCGTGCCCCGTCTCAGAAGGGTGGAGGGTGAAGCGGTAGAGCAGGATGAAAAAAAGGATGAAGCCCATTGTGAGGTTGACGATGAAGAGTATCTTGGTGACGGGCAGGGAGTTGTAGAGCAGTTCGGCCTTCACCTTGGTGGCTGACAGGGGATGAACGGTGCCGTCATTGGGAATGGGCCGGATGAGGGTACCTGTTTCGAGCATCTTGATGATTCCTACTTTCTCGTCGAGGTCGAGTATGGCTTTTTCGAGGGCACTGTGGGTTCCTATCTCTTTGAGATAGAGGGGTTGCAAGAGATAGTTTCCTTCTTTGTCGTACAACTGGGAGAGGGAGAGATGGTTGCCGGTGAGTTGCAAGCGACGGAGCAAGGGCTTGTGCTTTGCCTTCACCTGGAGGATGGGGGCATCGTGCCACGACTGTGGGTCGAGTTGCCAGGAGAGGACGACTTGCTCAGCGGTAAGTCCGTGGAAAGTGGTGCGTCCATAAAGTTTTTTGAGGAAATCGAGGGCCAGTGTATTGAATGGTGCTATGCGCTGGTTGTAAACAACCTGTTGCGTCTGCATCTGCCGGGCAACGTCGACGGGTATTGCGGGCAAAGTGTTGATGTCGGACGTGTTGTTGGGCTTTGCGGCCCACGCGGTGACTGTGGGGAAGAGGGTGAATGCCAGGACTGCGACGACTTTCTGTCGCAAGAGGGGATGGCGAAGGAGACGGAGAAAGGTTTCGCGTCTGTTGAGCAGTAATAGCAGGGCGGCAATAGTGAACAGCAGGTAGCCAGTGTAGGTTAGCAACGTGCCGTAGGGGTCGAAGGTGGCTGTGAGGATGGTGCCCGAAAGGTCAAGGTCAAAGGAGGTTTGGAAAAGGCGGTAACCCTGGACGCGCTGTATGTGGTTCATGCTGACAGTGTGAACGGCGGTGTTTTCTCCTGTGGTCAGGTGCAGACGACTGACGTAGTCGGAGGGGGCATCGGTGCCGGGATAGTATCGGATGTAAAAGGTGTCGAGTTCGACCGTGAAGGGCAGTTCCTCTATCTGTCCGTCGGCAAGCATCACCAGGTTGGATGGTTGATGCTGGCGCAAGTGTACCTGTCCTTGTCTGCGGGTCAAGGCGGTGAGCAATGCTCCGGTCAGCATGACGGCCAGGGAGAGATGCAGCAGGCAGACGGTGAACCGCTTGTAGAGTCGCTCACGCCACATTGTCCATAGTCCCAGAACGGCCAAGAGTGCCCAGAGCAAGCGGAACCACAAGGACTCGTAGAAGAGGGACAGGGCCACTGACGTGCCCAAGCGGGCTTCAACAAATGTAGCCGCTGCAATGCAGGCGGCTACGCAGGATAGGAGTATAAAGGGTAGTTGCTTCATCTTTTAAGTTTTTAGTCAAGAGTCGAGAGTCAAGAGTCCCATTGCCCTGGAAACGTGGTAATCGCGAAGCGCTTTGGCTCGTCCAAAGACCTCCCCGTCCGCAGAAAGAACCAGGGGGGGCAGGCGTGCCCCATCTCAGAAATTCCTGTATTGTGGGTTGTAACGCTGCTTGACGGCTATACACTCCATTTCTATCAGCCAGGTGGGACGGCAGACGGGTGCCAACGTGATGATGTAGGGGGTGGTGGGAAATTTCTGTTCAAACAGTTTCCTGACCAGTGCATAGTCGGCTATGTCGCGAAGATAGACGATGATTTGCATCACATCGTCGAAGGTCGTGTCTGCCTCGGCTAAGAGGGTTTCGACATTCTCCCACATGCGGTGTGTCTGTCGGACGATGTCTCCCACATGTACCACTTCGCCTTTGTTGTTGATGCTGGCCGTACCCGATATGTAGACATGGGCACGGTCGCCGTACTCCATACATGTTCCACGTTCAAAGGTCACGCCGTATTCGTAGGTGGGATTGAGGTGGGTGGAAGCATGAAGATATCGTTGCTGCGCCGGTTGGAAACCGGTAATGGCGTAGGTGCCCATCTGGATAAGAGCCCGTGTGTCGGCTGGCAGTCCACCTATACCGGTAGAAGCAATGAAGTGGGTTTTCGGGGTCAGTCCCTGCTCTTCAAAATTCTCTCGACGGGCACGCACCATGCCTGCATACTGTGTGTCGACGTCGCGGACGAAAAACCAGGTCCGCACACAGTTCTGGGCAAGTGTGGCCCCAAAGTTCTGCAAAGTCTCTTCGTAACTGATGAGCAGGCTTTCGGTCTGCCAGGCTGAATCGCCCTTGTGTTCGTGCATGCCCATTTTCCACAGATGCTTGTACCCGTTGTGGCTGCTGACAACCACGCCGTTTTCGTTGGCCACGGATGCACCTTTCTGCATATAAATCCACACGCCGATTTTGGATCCGTCGAGCGGTGGTTGCTGGATGAAGGAATAGGCACAGTCTATCTCGCTCTTCATCAGTGGCTGCTGATTGGTGCTGTCACTCAGAAAGTAACGCTTAACAACAGCCTTGGCATCGTGGAGGAAAGGCATGGCAAACAACCGCTCTTCACCAGCATAGGTACGGGACAGTTGTCCTGAGAATTCTTCATCACGTGCCTCAACATGCAACATCATGTGCCATTCTTCCAGTGCACCTTCTGCTGCAGACGTGAAATGTGCCACCTGCACCTTCACGCCCAAATCTTCCCATACAATTCGTTGAGTTTCCATGCAAATTATTTTCTTTTTCTCAGGCAAAGTTACGCATTTTGCAGGGCAACTCAAAATTGTTGTCCGTTTTTAACCATATTTGAGTAAAATTGAGTTTTTAAGCCGTCAATTTCCAATTATTGATTAAATTCCATAACTTTGCACAGAAATATAGTCAATCAAGTAGTTATGGTTGAAGAACAACAAATCATACAGGCAACGACGAATGCTGGTGATGCGGAAGTACCTTCTTACTCGGAAGAACGTCAGACGCTCTTCACGCGTCACCTGGTAAAGACGTATGGCAAACGTACGGTTGTCAACGATGTATCCATCCATGTTCGCCAGGGAGAAATTGTCGGACTGCTGGGTCCCAATGGTGCCGGAAAGACCACATCCTTCTACATGACGACGGGGTTGGTGACTCCCAATAGTGGACGTGTGTTTCTGAATGATCTGGAAATTACGGACTTTCCCGTGGCTAAAAGAGCGCAGGCCGGTGTGGGCTATCTGGCACAGGAGGCTTCTGTCTTCCGCACCATGAATGTGGAAGACAACCTGATGACAGTTCTTGAAATGCGCAAAGACCTGACTCGCGATCAGATGAGGGAAAAGATGGAAAGCCTGATTGAGGAATTCAGATTGCAGAAAGTCAGGAGAAACAGGGGCAACCAACTTTCTGGCGGCGAGCGACGAAGGTGCGAAATTGCCCGTTGTCTGGCCATCGACCCTAAGTTCATTATGTTGGACGAGCCGTTTGCCGGTGTCGACCCTATTGCTGTCGAAGACATCCAATACATTGTATGGAAGTTGAAGGACCGCAACATCGGCATCCTCATTACCGACCACAACGTGCAGGAGACGCTCTGCATAACCGACCGTGCCTACTTGCTGTTTGAAGGACGTATCCTCTTCAAAGGTACTCCGCCCGAACTGGCCAGCAACAACATCGTAAGGGACAAATATCTCGGTTCGAACTTCGTGTTACGTCCGAAGGATTTCCAACTGATTGAGGAAAAGAAACAACGGGAGGCTGAAGAAGGATGAACCGGAATGACAACAGCCAGGTGCTGGAACAAGCCTGGGAAGCAGGACCAGCCGACTACATCCAGACTGTTACGGATGGCTATCTTGACGTGCTTGGTGGAACGCTCACTGCCGACAACATGGATACCCTCACACCACAGCAACACACGCTGCTGGCCTACCGATACCTTTTGGACGAAGTCATGGAGGGCGGCTTCATCCAACTCATTCAGAACGGCTACGGCCCCTACGTGCTTGAAGGGCCTTTTGCCAGAATCATCAAGAAAGAATGGGGAATGACGGAATTCGGGAAGTTCCTCTATAAAGTGCGCAAGGAATACCTGCTGCATCGGGAAGCACTCGAGGCAGAACTTGACGACGAACAGTTCATGGCACTCTATGAACAACAGGAAAGTATGAATGAACTGGGTGACGATTTCCTCGATGACTATCAGGAGGAAATCACTCCTGCCATCGCCCAGTATGTAAGAACTCACGAGCAGGACTTCATCATCCCCACCCAACAATAAGTATAGCACATGGCTACACCCAATGTCAATATCAAGAACAAACGGGCTGAATTTGATTTCAACCTGATTGACACCTATACCGCAGGCATTGTCCTGACCGGCACGGAAATCAAGTCCATCCGGCAAGGCAAAGCCAGCCTGGTCGACACCTACTGTATTTTCATACAGGGAGAACTGTGGGTAAAAAACATGTACGTCGCACTCTACAAACAAGGCTCCTACAATAACCACACAGAGCGACGCGACCGCAAACTCCTGCTCAACAGGAAGGAACTCCGTCACCTGCAGAGCGACACAAAGTCGCCTGGTTTTACCATTGTCCCTACCCTCCTTCACATTGACGAGAACGGATTTGCCAAACTCGACATAGCCCTTGCCCGAGGCAAGAAAGAATACGACAAGCGCAACACGCTGAAAGAGAAAGAAGACAGACGGGCCATGGACAGGGCCATGAAAGGATAAGGGCACCTTGCATGAAACACGACACGACACTCCACGACATTATTCAGCAACGACTCCTTGTGCTTGATGGCGCCATGGGCACCATGATTCAACAATACGACCTCACGGAACAAGACTTCCGTGGAGAGTTGTTTCGTGACCTGCCAGGTATCCTGAAAGGCAACAACGACGTTCTCTCACTCACCCGTCCCGACATTGTAGAAGACATCCACAACCAATATCTGGAGGCAGGAGCCGACATCATCGAGACCAACACCTTTTCGGCTCAAAGCATCTCCATGCAGGACTACCATCTGGAAGACCAAGTCCGCCAAATCAATCAGGGAGCGTGCCGCATTGCACGAAAAGCAGCCGACCGCTTCACTGCACTACATCCGCAGAAGCCACGCTTCGTGGCCGGCAGCATAGGTCCGACAAACCGCACTTGCTCCCTGTCGCCCGACATCAGCAACCCTGCCTTGCGAAATCTCACCTTTGACCAACTGGCCGAAGCCTATCTCCTGCAAATGCAGACCATGCTGGAGGAAGGTGTCGACGCACTTCTTGTCGAGACTATCTTTGACACGCTCAACGCCAAGGCTGCCATCTATGCCGCACAGGAAGCCATGAAGTGCTGTCGCCGATGTGTACCCCTCATGCTCTCGGTCACCATCAGCGACCAGGCCGGACGCACCCTCTCCGGACAGACCCTCGAAGCCTTCCTTGCCTCCATCCGTCATGCCGAGCCGTTCTCCATCGGACTCAACTGTTCTTTTGGAGCCGCCCAGATGCTGCCCCACTTGCGACGACTGGCAGAACTGGCCGACACTTACATCAGCGTGCATCCCAATGCCGGACTGCCCAACGCGTTCGGGACCTACGACCAGACGCCTCAGCAGATGGCTCAACAAATCCAGCAGTTTGTGGACGAACGGCTGGTCAACATCATCGGAGGCTGCTGCGGTACCACCCCACAGCATATCCGCCTGCTCAGCCAGATTGCCAATGCCACAGACCCCACACTTCTGAGACGGGGCACGCCCGCGTCTCCCTTCGTTTCCCCTGTTATCGGGGGACAGAAACTACGAGCAATGGGACTCTCGACTCTCGACTCTCGACCTGGGAGCGCGGTAATCGCGAAGCGCTCCCAGGGCACGCTCCACTTGTCCGGCCTTGAGGTGCTTTCCCTTCCCTCGGAGACAGACGGGAAGCGTCTCACCATTGTCGGTGAACGCTGCAATGTGGCTGGCTCGCGCAAGTTTCTGCGACTCATTAAGGAGAAAAACTATCAGGAAGCACTTGACATTGCCCACCAACAGATAGCCGACGGTGCCCAAATCCTCGACATCAACCTCGATGACCCGCTGCTCGACACTCAAGCCGAGATGCAACACTTCCTGTTCCTCCTTCAGTCGGACCCTGACATTGCCCGCGTACCACTCATGATTGACTCTTCCGACTGGAGCGTCATCCGTACCGCTCTGCGCTGTATTCAAGGCAAGGGAATTGTCAATTCCATCTCTCTCAAGGAAGGGGAAGAAACCTTTCTCGCCCATGCACGTGAGATCCGGCGCATGGGGGCTGCCGTCGTGGTCATGGCTTTCGACGAACACGGGCAAGCCACCACCTATCAGCGCAAGACAGACATTTGCAGCCGCGCCTACCACTTGTTGGTAGACAGGGTTGACTTTCCTCCATCAGACATTATCTTCGATCCCAACGTACTCGCCATTGCCACCGGCATTAGCGAGCACAATAGTTATGCCCTTGACTTTATCCAGGCCACCGGCTGGATTCGCCATAACCTGCCCGGTGCCCACGTCAGTGGGGGCATCAGCAACCTCAGTTATGCCTTCCGTGGCAACAATCCCTTGCGTCAAGCCATCCATACACGTTTTCTCTACCACACCATCAAAGCGGGTCAGGACTTCGCCATCTTGAATCCCACCACCCCGCTCCCCAAGTTTCAGGATGTTGACGAGCCCGACGGACTGACCTTGGCCGTTGACGACCTGCTGCTCAACCGACGGCCCGATGCCACCGACCAGTTGCTGGAAAGCATCACGCTTCTCTCCGCCCCTCCACGGGCAGAAGGGAGCCAGGAGTCAACGCCCCTCCCCTCTTCCGAAGGAGTCGGAGGAGGTCAAGAGGAGGGGGTGAGACACCTCGCCGATGCCATCATCCACGGAGACAGCCGGAACCTGCCTGCTCTCATTGCCGACGCACTCACGCGTTACCCCAATCCTCTGGACATCATTTCCGGTCCCCTCATGCAGGCTATGACGCAGGTCGGTCAGCGATTCAGTGAGGGAAAAATGTACTTGCCACAAGTGGTCAAGACGGCACGCACCATGCAGCAGGCCGTCCAACTGCTCACACCTCACCTCAACGCCTCGCCCGCCGCTCAACAGGCTTCCCGAACCATCCTGCTGGCCACGGTCAAGGGCGACGTCCATGACATCGGCAAGAACATTGTCGCCATTGTCATGGCCTGCAACGGCTACAACGTCATCGACCTCGGCATCATGGTGCCGCCCGACGAAATCGTACGCAGGGCACAACAAGACCGCCCTGACATCATTGGACTGAGTGCGCTCATCACTCCTTCGCTCAACCAGATTGTCGACACGGTCAAGGCACTACAGGCTGCCCATCTGCACATTCCCGTCATGGTGGGCGGAGCCACCACCAGCCTGCTTCACACGGCACTGGCCATCGCTCCCCACTACGACGCACCTGTGGTCCATGTGGCCGACGCCTCACAAAATCCTATCGTTGCAGCCCACTTGCTCGACCCACAGGAGGCTGATGCCTATGTACGGCAGTTGCAACAGCAATACCAGCAACTGCGCAAGGAGCACGAACAGACAAAAAACGGGCTTCTTCCCATCGAAGAAGCCCGGAAGAATCGTCCCCACCTCTGATTCTAAAGGCAGAAAGCCAAGGGAAGCCCCCTCCGAAAGAGGGGAAAAGTTGATCGTGAAGCGATTGTTTCACTTTTCACTTTTCACTTTTTTACTTCACGTTTCTCCCCCTCTTTCGAAAGGGGCTGGGGGGGATGCTTTCTCAATAACTTTCGTCCAGGATGTCATCCCACTCGGCCTGAACCTTCATGCTGAAAGTGCCTGACGAACTGCCGCTGCCACCGCCGCCAGTGGCGAAGAAATCGCCCGTGTAGCGGGTTATCATGTTGCGCTGCATCCCCACGTCCTCGAACACGCGTTCTGCAATTGTATTGTCGGCAGCATCCAGGGCGGTCACCGTCATCTTCAACGTGCCGCGGTCGGCATGCAGGCAGGTGAACACGTCAAACGACGTTCTGTCGCCATCCCGCACACCATCCTGCACATCCAAGTTGACCGTCTGCCGCGAATTGACATTGCCATATCCCGTCAGCGGACAAAACGTGCTGCTTCCACCCGTGTAGTAGAACTTCATGCAGGCCACGTTGGAAGGAATCGTCCCCGTCACCACCAGCCTGAACATCGACACGGCACGTTCCAGTTCCACGTCCTGCGTCAGCCCAGCCGAGCCTACCTCCAAATCGTCACACCAGTAGAACATGTCCGTCACCTTGTTGTTGGGGAACGTCACCTTCTCGGGCGACGTAATCGTGGCCGACCCGTCACAACTGTGACCAATCACCACCACCGTATAGTTTCCCTCGGGCAGCGACAGCGACACCTGTCCGAAGTCAGCATCCGTCGACTTCTGCGACACCGACTTCACCTTCTCGTCGCCCCTGAACACAGACAGGTTCATGCGTGAACACGCCTCGCCAAGTTCCGTCCCGCCGGCACGCGAAACAACCCACTCGCGCGAAGCACCCTGACCGAAAGGAACCTGCTCGAAAGCCGTCACGCGGAAAGTCACCTTCGTGCCCGTCCCGCCATTTTCCTCATCCATCTCCAAACGCTCACAAGACACCATGGTCAGCAAACAAACAACTGCCATCATAGCCAGGCAGTTCAACCATCCAAAATGTTTCATAAAAATCCCAAATCTGATAAATAAAAGTCTGTCATCCTATTGCAAAGATAAATAAAACATCCCATATAATAAAAAAAAACAACCACATTCCACTATATAATAAGCCATAGATAACGACAAAGCCGACCCGTCCACACTCGAATGTCTGGAAAAGCACACTGGAAAGTTGACAAAACTGCACACGAAAGTATAAATCAAATATATGATTTATATAAATCATACGTTTGATTTATATAAATCATGGATTAGATTTATATAAATCATATATTTGATTTATACTTTCGTTGTGCTTGAAAAAAAGTTTGGAGTGTGGAAAAACGAATTTTCGGGTGTGGACCGGTGAAACATACAGTCCGTAGACATGGCAGGAAATGGCGCGACAGGGGTGGTATTGTTTTTGCTGTAAACAGAACAGGAAAAAACATAACATTATGGCAAAGTTTATTGACTACTACAAGATTCTGGGCATCGAACGGGGCGTTTCGCAGGAGGAAGTGAAGAAAGCCTACCGCAAGCGTTCGAAGCAGTTCCACCCCGACCTGCATCCCGACGACCCGAAGGCAAAAGCCAAGTTCCAACTGCTGAACGAGGCCTACGCGGTGCTGGGCGATGCGGAAAAACGGAAGAAATACGACCAGTATGGCGAGCACTGGGAGCAGATGGGCAATGGCGGATTCGGCGGCATGGGCGACGGATTCGGCGGTTTCGGCAGCGGTGACGGAATGGGCGGCTTCAGTTTCAACTTCGGAGGCGGCGGCATGTCCGACTTCTTCGAGCAACTGTTCGGTTCGACGGCAGGCGCCCGACGCAGCCGGCAACGAGCGGCAGGGGGCCGGCAG